>Ga0315298_1000745_pt1 | contig 62762 bp, 58 predicted proteins | sample WHS_1_MG_FD_203077 | JGI IMG/M metagenome (GOLD analysis project Ga0315298, IMG submission 203077) | Extremophilic microbial mat communities from Washburn Hot Springs, YNP, Wyoming, USA - WHS_1_MG | ecosystem: Environmental > Aquatic > Thermal springs > Hot (42-90C) | place: USA: Wyoming...
TCACTATGAAGAATCTAAAGTGTAAAGTATACCAGGATGAGATAATTGTTCAGGAACTAACGAGGCAACAAAAAGAGATTGTCGAAAAACTAAATATCATAGTGCCTAAAAAGGCGGGAATTTAGGATATCCTGCTGAGAAGATCGAAACGGGCAAAAACACCAACCCGGTTATAAAAACGAAAAGAGCAGAAAGACGATCCATCTTAAGAATCAGTGTTCCTAAAAAAGGCAACGTCCATAGTTCAATCTGAAAAGGAAGACCATAAAGAAGGACCTTTCCACTTGACAATAAAATTGAAATCGATGCTATAGAAGATATCCAAGCCAGAAACAAAGGATTCCTGCGGTCAGGAAGAAATAAGGAAAGAACAACCCCTAAACTGCATAGAATTAGAAAAATAATTAAAAAATTGCTTGGGTTAATCATAAAGTCTTCCTCCCTTCAGTAGACCTCGGGGATGTAAGTGAAGCCGAAGGCTTTCGTGAAACCAATAAAAGTAACCCATGAATGATTGATAGTGGTGGTGGAGGGCATCCGGGCACCACAACATCTGCAGGAATTAAATTTGATATACCTGCCTCAGATGCGAAGCTTGGACCAAAGATACCACCTGAAATGGCACAAGTACCGATTGCTATGACTCGCTTAGGTTCAGGCATTGCATCGTAAACCTTTTTGATCGGGAGGCGCATGTGGTCTGTAACCGGACCGGCCACCAACAAAACATCAGCCTCCCTGGGTGTTGGAGTTATGAAAAAACCAAGACGATGAATATTATAGTAGGGCTTGTTTATCTGTTCGATCTCACTTATACAGGCTCCGCACGCACCACCGTCTACAAATCTGATATGGAGAGAGTGACCAAAAGCCTTCCCGAACTTACGTGACAGATCATCAATCTCATTTATGGATAATGCCCATTCATATCCCTTGTCCCAATCAACTGGGTTATTTATACCCCGCAGGCATCGAAAACAGTGAATACAGCGAGTATAGTCCACCGAGATCATCTCTCCTGTATATTTGAGCGCTTGTGTCGGGCATCGAGAAACCACTTGAGTTTTATCACCCGTAGTTTGTTTCCCTCGTGGTAATCTTGGTGATATCCCGAGAGATCTTTCCTCCTTGTCAGGGTACAATGTTGTCTTAATCCCTGTTTTAAGTCCCTTTAAAACCCATTTATTCATATTATCTTCCTCCTACCGATCACATTCTGCATTTGATAAGCAGAAAGTAGCCATTATTATTGGAAAGTCCTGAAAGGCAAAATCTTCCGCTGCAAGATGAAAACCATGCCAATTAGTAAAAGAGGGTGTTGTTATGCGATAGCGATCTATCCTATCACCTTCATCTAACTTCACCCAATGAAATGCAGCACCACATGGGGCTTCTACCCATCCGAGTGACGATCCATGAACTATTGAAAATACTGGTGAGACCACAGGGCCTGAAGGAAGAGAAAAGGCTACCTGATTAATAATTTGTGCAGACTGCTCTGCTTCGCTAAAGAGAACCCTTAGACGGGCATAACCATCACCTTATCTTCCACAGCCTGACAAAAAGCAAGTGAGTGGGCAAACGCAGATGTTCCTGAGAAACGCTCAGCCAAAAGAATAACGTGTTCAACTGATTTCTTCTCTGCAATCTTTTCTATACCCCGATATTTATAAAAAAGGCGCGGGATCGTTCTGATAACATCCTCTCCTACAGTCTCGAGGAGAAAATGGGCAGATTCAGCGAAATCAGAATAAATCGGACCTATTGGCATCATAAAGGCACCAGGGGTCTGAACAATCCTTGCAGGTTTCCATTCTGGGTCTATTTCTCGATGGATATAAGGCTTCAGAGAATCAAATTCAGTCCGCATTGGGTTAATTCCCTCAGGCCATTCTTCATGCAGTATGAAGTCACCCAGACGTGGATGTCCTTCGAATACAAGACCAAAAAGGTCTTCTGCCTCCCTTTCTTGCCAGTCAGCAGCATGTACTAAATTACTTATGCTGGGAATAATCTTCTCTGCTTTAGATAGTTGACATAGAATATGAACTTGTCCTCCCCCCTCAGCTCCATAAAAAATATATCTGAGTAACCACTTCTGGGGTTGATCTTCAACGACCAGACTGGCAAATCTATATCCCAATTCAGAGAAAAGCCAGTTACAAACCTCCACTAAGACATCAGTGTTACATTCCATGAGACAAAGAAATTTTTCTGGATAGAGACTTACCCGAACCTTGCTGTGCCAATGAAAGGCAATAGTTTTAGGTAAATTTATCAGCTTTATTGTTTTATTCGTGGGTTCTTCCATGAGTTATTACCTCCCTAAAGAAGCTGCTGCATGACAGAGAAGTTCGTGAAGGGGTCTTGGTAAATAGAAGCCAAGTAAAATAACAGGTAAAGCAGCAAAGATCAGCACAAAAATATTCGTCACTGATAAGTTAGTTTTCCCGGAATATTCTGTTGGTTTTCCAAATACCATACGATTAATCGGGAACAAAATGCCGCAAAAAGCAATTATTATGAAAAATGCTAAAAACCCGGTAACAATATACTGACCATTTACAAGTCCTGATTTGATTATCATAATCTCACTTAAAAAAATTGCGAATGGTGGAGCACCAGCAATCGCAAGTCCTCCAATGATAAGTGCAATAGCTGCTATTGGCGATGTGCGAATGAGACCACGCACCGAAGCAATATCCTGTCTTCCGACAAAAAGAAGCGCAATTCCTGATGCGAAGAAACAGAAAGACTTTGTGATGGCATGACTTATAATCTGGAGAGTGGCACCATAATGAGACGCATAATCACCTAAACCAGCAGCAACCATGATAATTCCCATATGTTCTATAGTAGAGAAGGCGAACAGGCGCTTATAATCTTTTACCTGAATTATCAAAAAGGCAGCTACGCCGACTGAAATTAAACCAAAGACTATGAGCCACATCTCGGCTCCGATAGATGGGTGTATTCTCAAAACTGGCAATAACCTCAGAATGACATAAAGGACTGTTGTCGTCTCAATACCAGAAAGAAGCGCACAAACAGGAGACGGAGCCTGGCTGTGGGCGTCAGGTAGCCATGTATGCAAAGGTACTATTCCAACTTTAGCGCCAAAACCAATCAAGACAAAAACAAAGGCTGTCTTAAGAAGTACTGGAGGAATATTAGTTGAAGCAACAATCAGCCCTGCCCAAGTAAATTTTTCGTTACCAGAAATGCTTATCCCCCAGCAAAGAATAAATATACCAAGAAGTGCAAATGCTGCACCCATACAGGTAAGCACAATATACTTCCAAGAGGCTTCCAGAGCTTCAGGAGTATTTTTGAAACTCACTAGGAAGACAGACATCAATGTAGTTAGTTCAACTGCAATCCAGACAAGGGCCACTTGAGAGATAATAGGCACTGTCAACATTGAGAGAAGAAAGAGGTTGTATTGAGCATAATAATGTCGTATTTTCTTGTGATTTTTCTCTTCAACATTTTTTTCAATGTATCCCATTGAAATCATAGCTGCAGTGAATCCTATAAAAGCTACCAATAGTAGAACCAGAGCCCCTAAACTGTCACAAGAAATCCAGTCTTTAATTGCTACAACTCCCATCCCATCAGCAGCACGAAAAGCTATGTTTAATGAAAGGATAAATATAACTAATGTTCCAAGGATTGTTACTATCGAAGCAAATTTCTTATGAGCAGGGATCAAAGACAGTCCAGCTAATACTGCAGGGATGATAATAATATAGATCAGTTCCATCGATGCTTACTCCTCCCTTAAAGAAGTCAATTTTCCGACCTCTGTTGTTCCAACTCTTTCATGGATTCTTCTGGTTAAAATGCCCATAACAAGGGCAATAATTAATACGTCAAAAGCTGCTGTCAACTCTGCAATAAGGGGAAGGTCCGGGGCGATTGAAATGCCTGCAAAAAAGGCACCGTTCTCCATCGACAGAATCCCGATAACCTGTGGCACTGCTTCTCTTCTTACGATTACCACGTAGCCGCCAAGAAAGAGGCCTGCCAAGCCGATAGGCAGATTGAGCTTAACAAAAATATCGTTAGTAACATTTGAAAGGGGACTCGAAATAAAATAGGCAAAAATCACAAGTGCCACTGCAATAAGCAGTGATGTGGGTATATTTAATACCTGAGAAATCTCGCGGCGTGCATAAACTTCCTTGCTGATTATTCGCCTCAGAAGATAAGGAATCAAAATTGTTTTAATCACGATGGTAATCCCGACCACAACAAATAGATGGATTGAGGAATGTTGATAACCTAAAACAAATGCTGAAGCTGCGAGAAGAATTGATTGGAAGATAAACATATTTAAAGATGCAAGTACCTGGCGCATAGCTATAATTCCAAATGCGGTAAGGATAAACAATCCCCCGGCTAGTGCATTTATTTTGGTAAGAACTGAAAACACCACATTGTAATCTTGCATATTTTCCTCTTACATTTCTAAAAGTCGTGTTACCATAGCTGTTATTGAAGTTACGAAAGCAGCTCCGAGAAATTCAGTAATCCGGAAGAGCCTCAATTTAGCAAGCGATGACTCAATGACTACCAGAATAATAACGAAAGCAAATATCTTTATCAGAATAAAAGGTATTGCTAAAAGTACTTCCCAAAGTGTCTCTCCTTGAGCTAGCCCCCACGGAGTTACAAGGACATTTAAAAATATACATAACAGGACGAAGAACTTCATACAACCACCCCATTTCATCAGAGCTGCAGCTTTTCCAGAGTATTCCAACCCTTTAGATTCATCGATCATCGCCAATTCAAAGTGCCCTGATGGATTGTCAACTGGTATGCGCCCTGTTTCTGCAATGATGAGCATGAGAAAAGCGAGCATCAACAGCACGTGAGATGGTTCAAAAAAGTTTGCTAACGGTGTTACCCAATGCTTATGAACAATATAGGGAATTGTTGATCCTGCTATAAAGGAAACAGTGAAAAAAACAATCATAAAGACCGGCTCAGCAAGGAAGCCAACCATACGAGTACGACTGGCTCCCATTGGACCGTACGGATTTCCAGTATCTACAGCAGCCAGCGATGCAAAAAAACCTCCTAATGCAAGAATAAATCCACCACCTAACATATCACCCATAAAAGCGAAAAAAAGTGGATACCCTGTGAGAACTGGGATAAGAAGAGCCACAAAAATTGGTGTTATAAAAACAATGTAAGGGGTAATCCGAAATATCCAGGAGCTATGCTCTGATATAACTTCATTCTTATGGAAAAGTTTCCAGATATCCAGATATGGTTGAAAGATGCTCTGTCCTTTCTTAGACTGAATATTTTCTTTAAGACGATTAATTAACCCTTTTATAAGAGGAGCGAAGGCCATTACCACAAAAACCTGAATTATATTAAAAATTATTTTATTTGCCATTGAACACCTCCCTTAAGCACTCGATATCTAAAGCAAATTAATTTCCTGATATAAAATTAACCTTCAAAATTTAACAACCAAATAGGTCAGCATCAAGTATCTTCAAAACATATATTTTTTACTTTGGTAGGGAGAATATAGATACAAAAAACCCCTACCAAAAATTATTTCATTTTTGTAGGGGTTATCATTCCTTTATAATTCAGGACAATTACCGGCGAACCCCATCGCCTTATATATGTTACCAAACAATTTATTATATGTCAATAAATTTTAATTACTGGGTAGTGTAAAATTTTTTGCTAAAAAATGGGGTCAGGTCTTGAATCTTGAATTTCTTTACCCAAGAAAAAATACTTGACATTTATTTTATGCTTTATTAAAATGATATTGATAATCATTATCAAAAAGGAGGAAGTATTCAATGCCCTGGAGAGATGGTACAGGTCCGCCTTGGTTGCAGAGAAAATTTAGAGGATGCGGTTACAGAATAACTGTACCAAGACAGGCTATTTTAGATGTTTTAAGCAATACAACTGAGCATCTCTCAGCTGAAGAGATTTATTTAAAAGTTCATAAAATACATCCTTCAATTGGATTAACAACTGTATATAGAACACTGGAATTGTTGATAAAAACTGGTATAGTTTTTAAATTTGATTTTGGAGACGGAAGAGCCAGATATGAACTATCAGAAAATCCAAAAGGAATTGGACACCATCACCATCTTGTATGCACGGGTTGCAGTAGAATAATTGATTACACAGATTTTATAAACGAAGAAATAGAATTGCTAAAGAGAACAGAAAAAGAACTTTCAAAAAAATATAAATTTAAAATTACAAATCACATGATACAATTTTACGGATTATGTGAAAAATGTAAATAGATTTTTTTGATTTATATTGATAATGATTATCATTAAAAAGATGAAAGGAGGTGATTTAAGATGCCATTTGGTGACAGGACAGGACCTCAAGGTTTTGGGCCAAGGACAGGCAGAGGGGCAGGATATTGTTCCGGCTTTGGCATGCCTGGTTCTATGAATCCCGTGCAAGGCAGAGCTGGATTTGGTTTTGGCCGTGGTGGTTACTTCGGATGGTGTGGCAGAGGACGAGGATGGAGGAACTGGTATCGTGCAACCGGTCTTCCCGGATGGGCAAGAGCAGGATATGGATATCCTTATGCACCATTATTTACTGCGAAAGAGGAGAAAAACTTTCTCAGGGAAGAGGCAGAGTTTTTGAGAAAGCAGCTTGAGAAAATACAGAATAGGCTCAGTGATCTTGAAAAGGCTGAGACTGAGGAGAGTTAATGGTGAATCAAGACTGCCATTGCGATCCATTTGCATCTTTCAATATTATGAGCGATGTCTTCAGTACTTTATTTATGCATTGGGTCGCAATGGCTAAATTAGGTAATATATCAAATATTATATTGGAGGTTAAATAAAATGAGAATTGCAATAGCTACAGATGGTGATTATGTAGCACAACATTTTGGTAAATGTTTGTCATACACAATCTTTGATATTGATAATGGGGAGATAAATGGAAAGGAGGTTGTTCAAAATCCTGGGCATGAACCAGGTTTACTACCTAAGTTCCTCAATAGTAAAGGTGTTCAATGTGTTATAGCAGGTGGGATGGGACCGAGGGCAATTGGTTTTTTTAATGATTTTGGGATTAAGACTTTAGTTGGGGTAGCTGGGAAGATTGAGGATGTGATTAGGGACTATCTAAAGGGAACTCTTAAGGGTGGTCAAAGCCAGTGTGACCATCCGCATGAAACCAAACATCATAAATGTAGGCAAAGTTAGGAGATGATTATGAAGGTTTGTGTGACGTCTCAAGGAGATAATTTGGATGCGCAGATTGACTCTCGTTTTGGAAGGTGTCAGTACTTTTTAATAATTGATACTGACACCTTAGAATATGAGGCTATTAAAAATCCCAACATTGATGCTTCAGGAGGTGCAGGAATCCAATCAAGCCAGTTAATTGCTGACAAGAAGGTAAAAGCAGTTGTTACTGGGAATGTAGGTCCAAATGCTTTTCGGACGCTCAGTGCAGCTGGGATTTCTGTGATAACGGGTGTCTCAGGGAGTATACGGGAGGCGATAGAAATGTATAAAAAGGGTGAATTGAAAGAATCACAGGGAGCAACGACTAACGCCATGAAGGCGCATGGTAAAAAGGGAGGTGATTAATATGCCGAGAGGTCAGGGTTCTGGTATGGGAAGAGGCGCCGGGAGAGGCGGCATGAGAGGTAACAAACGCGGAGGGCCAGGGGGTAATTGCATTTGTCCTAAGTGTGGAGAGAAAGTTGCTCATCAGCAGGGTGTGCCTTGCTATTCCTTAAAGTGCCCTAAATGTGGTGCTGTCATGATGAGGGAATAATGCTCAAAACGAGAGCGACACAAAAACGTAATATAACTTTATTAAGGGGAATTAGCTATGTTTTCTCGATTCTCTCGTATTTGCAGAATGAGCCACTTTGTAAAGATTGTAAAGCATTTATGGATGTTCTTGAATCAATTAGGGATAAATTTGTTGGCATAGAAATAGATGTGAATAAAAACAGAGATATTCCACAGGGAATCAGGGAGTTGCTTACCAATATTTATGTTGTTCATGCTGATTTAAGAATCCCTGGAAATCCGGTAAAACAAAAAATGTTAGGCAATTGTCATTTGCCATCAGGCATGTGTTTGGCGAAATCAACAAAGAAGTTTTATGAGAAATTAGAAAAATCTGTAAATGAAATGGAGGGATTACCGAATAATGGGTAATGAAGACAAAATTAAAACAGAAAATAGTTGTTCTACAAAGAAATTTCCGAGCAGAGAAGAGATAGAGGAGTTAAAAGAAAAGCTTGCACTTCAAGATAATATGGGAAAAATCAAACATAAGATTATCGTATTGTCCGGCAAAGGTGGAGTAGGAAAAAGCACTGTAGCAACCAATATTGCTGTTGCTCTTTCTTTAAAGGGTCAGAAGGTTGGACTAATGGATATAGATATTCATGGCCCAAGTATTCCAAAAATGTTAGGGCTTGAGAGCCGCACGTTAAGAGGAAGTGAAACAGGACTTGCTCCTATAATCTATACGGATAATTTACGAGTAATATCAATAGGCTTTATCCTGAGGACTCAAAACGATGCGGTTATCTGGAGGGCGCCATTAAAGCACAAACTTATCAGGGATTTTCTGACAGATGTGCAATGGGGTAACCTTGACTATCTTATCATAGATTCTCCTCCGGGAACGGGAGATGAACCTCTTTCGATTGTACAACTCTTAGAAGATCCTGATGGTGCAATTATAGTTACAACGCCACAGGATGTAGCTTTAATAGATGTGCGAAAGGCAATTACATTTTGTAAGCATGTTAATCTTCCCATAATAGGCGTAGTCGAAAATATGAGTGGTTTTATCTGCCCTCATTGCGGGAAAACCTCAGATATATTTAAAACCGGCGGGGGAGAAGCGATGTCATTGGATATGCAAGTGCCTTTTCTGGGACGTATACCGCTTGAGCCGAAGATCGTTGAAGCAGGTGACAGCGGCAAACCATATCTTGAATATTACAGGGAGTCTGAGACAGCTCAAGCTTTTAACAAAGTGATAGAGCCTCTGCTTACGTTAAAAATTCAACAAAAACCTTCAGCTTCAAGAGAGTAAGACCATGCCTGTTTATGAATATAAATGTGAAGTGTGTGGGCATGTGTTTGAAGTGAACCATTCAATGAATGAAAATCCTGTTGTGTTATGTCCGGAATGTAAGACGCATTCTAAAAAAATTATCAGCAGAGGAACAGGGTTTATTATGAAAGGCTCTCATCAGAAGGATAATGGCATTCGATGCGGCAGAGAGCAAACTTGTTGTGGCAGAGGCACCCCTTGCGAGACACGCCCCTGCGACAAATGATATGTTTTTAATTATCAGTATAATTTGACAATTATGATGGAGGTAATATTATTGAATGATCATTTCAGTTGCAAGTGGAAAAGGCGGAACGGGTAAGACAACGGTTGCGGTTAACCTCGCTTTATCTATCAAGAATGTGCAATTCCTGGACTGTGATGTAGAAGAACCAAACGCACATTTATTTTTAAAACCTAAAATGCATAGTATAAAAATTGCGACCATCCCAATCCCGCAGGTTGACGAGTCACTCTGCAATTATTGCGGAAAATGCCGCGAGATTTGCGCTTATAATGCGATTGCTGTTTTTTCTGACGAAGATAATAAAAAAGGAAGCGTTTTAATTTTCCCTCATCTCTGTCATGGCTGTGGAGGCTGTAAATTGTTTTGCCCGCAGAATGCAATCAGTGAAGTAGATAAGGAAATTGGTGTGATTGAAGCAGGTATAAGTCGGGATATACAATTCGTACACGGCAAATTAAATATTGGAGAAATAATGTCACCTCCATTAATCAGGCAGGTGAAGCAATATATTTATAGATCACGCAATGTGATTATTGACGCTCCTCCTGGGACCTCTTGTCCTGTTATCGGCTCGGTGAAGGGAAGTGATTTCTGCATTCTTGTTACCGAGCCGACTCCTTTTGGTTTGCATGATCTTGTTCTTGCAGTTGAAGTGATAGAAAAGATGAAGATTCCATTCGGGGTTGTAATAAACCGTTCGGATATCGGGGATGGTGGAGTGGATAATTTTTGCAGGAGCAAAAATATACCCATACTCATGCGCATCCCTTTTGATAAGGACATTGCTTTCCTTTATTCTAATGGAATTCCCTTTGTTACAGAAAAGAAAGAGTATCTACAGAAATTTGCAGATATGTTTGAAGCTATACAGGCATTAATTGGCTGGAGAGGCGGAAGAATGCAATGAAACAGATTGTGGTAATCAGCGGAAAGGGTGGCACAGGTAAAACTGTATTAACCGCATCTTTTGCCTCGTTGGCCGAAAATAAGGTAATGGTTGACTGTGATGTAGACGCAGCAGATTTACATCTTTTGCTGAAGCCCGAAATAAGGGAACGGTATGAGTTCAGAAGTGGTGTTACCGCCAAAATAAACAGAGAAGTTTGCAAAGAATGCGGTGAGTGTCTTTCAGTCTGCCGTTTCGAGGCAATAAGTAGAGATTTTGTAGTGGATCCCATCTCCTGTGAAGGATGCGCTGTCTGCAGCCGTGTTTGTCCTGAGGGCGCAATTTTTATGGAAGAGAATGTTTCGGGAGAGTGGTATATTTCAGATACGAAATACGGTCCACTTGTACACGCAAAGTTAGGTATTGCCGAAGAAAACTCAGGAAAGCTGGTAACACAAGTCAGACAAGCGGCAAGAGTGATAGCCGAGAAGTATAATATGGATTATGTAATCATTGACGGTCCTCCAGGAATAGGCTGTCCCGTGATTGCAGCGCTTACTGGCGTTGATCTGGCACTCATTGTGACAGAGCCAACACTATCAGGCATGCACGATATGGGGAGGGTTGCGCAAGTATCGAAACATTTTGGGATTCCAACGAAAGTGATTATCAATAAATACGATTTGAACCTAAAAAACAGCGAAACTATCAAGGAGATTTGTAAACAGGCAGATATAGAGGTGGTTGCACTTCTGCCTTTTTCCCGGCAGGTGAGCGAATCAATCGTTCAGGGAATTCCTCTCGTCGAATTCAGCAAAAACGGAATAGCTGAGGACATCGCAGTACTCTGGGAAAGGATCAAATAATTTATGAGATATGTATACGGCCCTGTGCCATCAAGAAGATTAGGCTTTTCCTTAGGGGTTGATTTAGTTCCTTTTAAGACCTGTTCACTTGATTGTATATATTGTCAACTTGGAAGGACGAAACAAAAGACAATAGAAAGAAAGAGCCACGCCCCGATAGCTGATGTGATTAAAGAGATACGGAAAGTTTTGAAACTTACACATCAAATACATTATATAACCTTTTCAGGCTCAGGAGAGCCGACTCTTAATTCAGATATTGGAGCATTAATAAAAGAAGTAAAAGCTTTGACTTCTCTTCCCGTAGCAGTTCTTACAAACGGCACCTTGCTTTTTATGGAGGACGTGCAGAAAGACCTTCTGAATGCAGATGTAGTGATTCCTTCTCTTGATGCAGCATCCCCGAAGGTATTCAAGAGAGTTAACAGACCTCATCATTCTCTGAAAATAGAAACTATTATAGATGGTCTTAAAGAATTCAGGAAGCGTTACAATGGTAGTGTATGGCTTGAGGTCATGCTCGTAAAAGATTACAATAACGATGCGGAAGAACTTTTGCGTATGAGAAATGCTATTTCCGAGATTCAGCCTGATAGGGTTCATCTCAACACGGTCATCAGACCCCCATCTGAACTATTTGCAAAACCACTTAGCAGAGAAGAAATGGCAGCCGCTAAAACAATTCTGGGTGAAAATTGTGAGATTGTTGCGGGGTTTCACGGTCACAGGGAGGGAGAAGCACTGAATGTTGAGGACTCTATTGTTGAAATGGCTAAAAGACGTCCTGTAACTGTTGTCGACATAGCAAACGTCCTTGGAGTCTCAGAGACGAATGCCGAACATATGATAAGAGGGTTAATACAGAAGAATAGGATAGAAAAAAAGCAGTATCATAATGAAACATATTATTTATGTAGAACGGCAAAATAAAATAATAAAATAGCAAAGGAGGACGAAGATGTCTAAGAAATTGGTTATCGATGAAGATTTGTGTGAAGGATGCGAGACCTGTGTCTCTCTCTGCCCTGATGTTTTCGAGATAGTGGACGGGAAAGCCCATGTTAAGAATACTGATGCACTGGATACATGCAACATACAAGAGGTAATTGATTCTTGCCCTGTTGGGGCAATAAGATTTGAGGAATAAAGAGGAAAGACGGATATATGGAAAAAGCAGTATAGTTATAAAAGCTATAAAATATGCATTGAAATGACAAATATCTTTGATAACCTGACAAATAAATACGATGAATGGTATGATTCTGAAGATGGGAAACCTCTCTTTGAAAGTGAATTGAGATGTTTAAAATCCATGGTCGAAAATGCTCCCGTCCCTATCCTTGAGATCGGTGTCGGCACAGGAAGATTTGCAATGCAATTTCACGATGTTATTGGAATTGATCCATCTGTTAATGCACTCAAAATAGCGAAAGAAAGAGGAGTTAAAACTTTTCATGGCTATGGAGAGAAACTTCCTTTTGAGGATGAGTCATTCGGATGCGTTCTTATTATCATGACCTTGTGCTTTGTCGAAAATCCTCTCAATGTACTGCGAGAAGCAAAAAGAGTTTTGAAAAAAGATGGCAGGATTATAATAGGTTTTGTCCCAAAAAATTCTCCATGGGGCATATTTTATGGAGAAAAGAAGAAGGCAGGAAATCCTTTTTACAGCAAAGCCACGTTTTACTCAATTAGAGACTTGGAAGTGCTTTTACAAAAGACAGGTCTTGAAATATCAAGAATCAGGAGCACTTTGCTGCAACGGCCTGATGAACCACGAAATATTGAGGAACCTGTCGAGGGTTATGCAAAGGATGCGGGGTTTCTCTGCATAGAAACAAAGCGAGCAATTACAGAACCTGATTAAAAAATTGTAACTCTGGAAGAGGCACTTATACAATGCTATTTGAACGGATTACATGCTCAAAACATTCAGCAGTGGAAGCTCATGCGAAAAGTTGTTTCCACACATGAGTAAGTAGAATCTGCTATTTCGAAAGGATTGATTCATATTAAATTCTTCTTTGGCTGTTACAACGACAGACTCTTTTACTTTAAGTGCCTTAAATAATCCTTTCCCTACTTTGTCAAGCTTTTTCTTTAAATATGTTACGTAAATATCATTTATGTACTATTGGTAAAGATTGCGCTAATTGCATTTGTAGCGTTTGTTGCGTTCATTGCGTTTATAGCGTTTATTGCGTTTGTTGCGTTTGTTGCGTTTTTTAAAGACAACATGGGGCAGAGCGGAAAAAGGCTGGGAGGCAGGTGGCAATAACTCAATTTATGAAACAAAATCACGGGTCTTCACTACTGAGGCTGAAGTCGAAGCGTAAGCCTCAGATATAATATAAATATCTACATCACAATACCCAATAAACTATACATCTATAATAAAGGTAGTTTATTTTGTTTCAGAAATTGAGTTATTGCCATCGATATGGCGTCAATAACGTTTATAGCGTTCATTGCGTTTACAGCGTTTGTTGAGTTATTTAAAAGGATGTTATTGGGTGACAAAAAAATTTTTTCGCAACATCTGCATTATTTTATCCATAAATAGTTTCCCATGTGTACATAAATGATATTTACGTAACAGCTTTTTCTTTAAATACGTCACCTTGAAATTAATAATTTCATATATTAAAGGTGCACAATGATACATTATAGTTAAGTAATATTTCAAATGATACATTATAGTTAAGTAATATTTCACTTTCATACTCTTTCATTTTTGATTGTTTTTCTTGGTTGGTTTTGTAGTCTGGAGGTTACCTTGTACTCAAACAGAGGATTAGGTTTAAATTTTTACTTAAAGTAAATGCTTTTTTTGGGCAAGGTATCTAAGGTAGATTAATAAAGTGTAGAAAGTAGAGGTTGAAAATTCAAGATTCAAGACCTGACCCCGACTGACCTCTGCTTGGTGTAATTAAATGCTTCTCTACTTTACCATTAATTAATGGTTAAAGCTTAAGCCCAGATCTCACTATCTACTGAATACGCAGACGCTGTTACCACCTTTTTTCTTTGATTCGTACAATGCAAGATCTGCCTCTCTTATTAACTCATCTTTATCATTTATATTTGGGGAGAATGTTGTAACACCAATACTCACCGTGATTTTCTTATTGGGTTGGCTGTCTTCCTCACCTTCGAAATATTCTTTGCCTATTATATATCTTATCTTTTCTGCAACCTTTGAGGCACCTTCCCTATCGGTCTCAAACAATATTATTATAAATTCCTCACCACCATAACGATATAGCCTGTCTACACTTCTTATATTTTTGGAGATTACTTTAACAATCCTTCTAAGTAATTCATCCCCCTTAACATGACCATGAAAATCGTTGTAATTCTTGAACCAATCAATATCTATCATGAGTATCGAAAACTTTCTGTTATAACGTACTGCACGCAGTATCTCGTGCCTTAAATCCTCATCCAGTTTCCTTCGGTTAAATGCACCTGTTAAAGAATCTTTTATTGTTAGGACTTTTAAACTTTCATATAAGAGACTCCTCTCTATAATCAAGGATAGCTCTGTCATTAGTGATTCCATAAAATCTAAGGCTTCCTCAGTAAATTCACCCCTTTTAGAATAAAGATGGATGATACCTCTCGGTTCTCCTTTTATCAAAATGGGTATTATCAATGAGAAAGTATTATCTTTTTCAAATTGAAAAGGCATCGTTGACGAAACTTGTATTGTTTCACCTGTTGGTAACTTTGCCTTTAGGATCCCATTAATAATTTCAATATCTACTCCAAGATGTCTAATCTCTCTTTGTGTGTTTGTATATGATGAGAAGAATTCATTCTCTTTTTCGATAAATAATAGAACCTCACACCCCTCACACCTTAAGCTATCCCTTAATTTTCTCGATAATATACTACAAACCTTTTCTAATTCTATACTAACACCTATAGAGTGGTGTAGCTCTTTTACCAATGAAAGTAACCTTAGTTTTTTCTCCGTATCTGTTTCTACCATTTTTATATATTATCTAATCTTCCCATCCTCAAGTGAGACATCTAAATGTGTAATACAAAGCAACATCCATACCAATTATTGCCTATTCTTAAAAAGAAAACGATAAATTATAACATAATTAAATATTATATTTTGATATATAAGGAAGGATTAGATATTAATTGTTTCTATAGGTGACTCCAAAGTATTCTTACTTTTATTCAATCATCTTTAAAAATATATCCACAATCTCAGGGTCAAAGGACTTGCCGGATTCTTCTTTTATATAATTTAATGCCTCTTCCTTACTCCATGCTGGTCTATATGGCCTATCGCTTCTTAGCGCATCCCACACATCAACAATAGCAAATATACGAGCTGATAAGGGTATCTGCTTTCCTTTTAAACCCCTTGGATAACCTGTACCGTCCCATTTTTCATGGTGGCAATATGGTATGTCAATGGCTCTTCTTAGATATTCTATAGGTGATAACATCTCGTATGCAAGCTGTGGATGTGTTTTCATTAATGACATCTCTTCGTCTGTCAGCTTTCCTGGTTTAAGAAGGATGTGATCCGGCACCCCAAGTTTTCCCATATCATGAAGTAAAGCACCCCTTCTTATGTATACTATCTCTTCTTCATTTATACCCATATATCTTGCAATCTTTATCGTCAATTCAGTAACGCGCTGTGTATGTCCTTCTGTCTCTTTATCCCTAAAATCCATTGCCCTTGACCATCCTTCAATTGTTTCATCATACGCTCGCTGTAGTTCAATATTTGATTTCTCAACATTGTAAAATAGTTGTGAATTTTCAATGGCTATCGCAGCCTGACCAGCAAGGGCTTTAAGTAGTTCAACCCATTCCTTGTTATTTTTTCTTGGTTCCCTATAAAATGTCTCGAGTATCCCTAATACCTTCCCTTTTGAAATCATCGGGGCCATGTAGTATAAATTAAAACCCTCCTCCTTCAATATCTGACTACGCGAAGGGTCTATATCGTCTTTGTAGATTTCACAGCGTATTGCTTTCTGCTCTTTTATTGCTTGCCCTATTACGCCTTCCCCTAAGCGAATATTAGTGCTTTCGATAAGTTTGGTTTTAAAACCACGTCCAGTTGAATAGTATAAGACCTGTTTCACAGGGTCAGTAAGGAGGACAGATGCTGCATCAACATTAAGCTGATTAATCACCTCGTCAACTAAAATGTGAAGTGTAACCCTTGGATCGAGGCTTGAGGTTATTGCCATGTCTATATTCCTAAGCGCCTCTATTGCACTGAGCCTCCTTTTTGCTTCGTCAAATAATCTTGCATTCTCTATTGATGTAGCTGCCTGATTTGCAAATGTCTGAAATGTCTCAATCCTCTCTTGTGTAAAAAATCCTTTTGTTTTACTGTACAAATTTAATGACCCTATTGTTTTTCCACGACTAATAAGTGGGATAGCTGTACAACTTGTAAAGCCATAAGGCTGGACTGAGTCCTTCCAAGGTGAAAAGTGGGGGTCTTCGGTTAAGTTATCAAATTTAACTGGTAAAGATGTTTTTATCGCTCTTCCTGTTGGACCGTTTCCTTCAGGTGTATCATCCCATCTAACTTTTATCTGTCGAGGATAGGGATGCTCTTCTGGAGATTGTGATAATAAGGTTACACTACCATCTTCTTCAGCTATTCCAACCCATGCAAGGTCAACATTGAATTGCTCAACACATGTTTTTGCAATTTCATATGCTACTTCATCAGGATCTAAACTTATTGCAATCCTCTGAGCACCTGCGTATAAGGCATTAATAGTCTGCAGTTGTTCAATTATCTTCTCTTCAGCTTGTTTACTTTTTGTAATATCTGTCCATGAGCCAACTATTGTTAATGGGTTTCCGCCTTTGTCTTTAATGGCCTTCATTTCGTCACGAACCCAGATAAATTCCCCATCCTTTTTCCTGAATCTATATTCATGTACAATGGTCCCCTCAGTTAATACCCTTGATGACATCTCTTTTGCTCGTTCCCTATCTTCTGGATTGATATTCTCAAGCCACCATTCAGGTTTGAGCGCTTCTGATACAGTGTATCCAATGATTTCATTAATATTAGGACTCACCCATATCAGTCTAAAGGTATCTGGTTCAAGGGTATATATAATTACAGGGCTGATTGATAATAGGTGTAAAAGCCTTTGCTCGCTCTCATACAATTTTAGTAATGTATCTTCTTTCTCTCTATCTTTTGTTTGTAATTTCTCAGCCATCTCATCAAATGCCTTAGCTAAGTTGCTTATCTCACTCTTCCCGTATTTCAAGCCTGTCCTTGCACCTAAATCCCCTTCCTTCATCCTTCTTGTTGCATTGATTAATGCATTTAATCTTTTTACTATGGCAGTATCACCAATAAAGTATCCTGCTGTTAAGGACAAAAAAGTTGCAATAGCCAATAAGATTAAATTGTTATATAGCATTCTATTTGCAGGTGCATATATCTTCTCCGAAGGTATTCCAGCAAGTACATATCCTGTTTCTTTTATGTAGCTCCTTAAAGGAGCAAATGCATAAATCCTTTTTATGCCATCAATGCCAACTGCTTCAGCCTTACCTTTTCCATCAGTTTTTGAAATTATATTGATTATCTCTGAATCAGAGTATTTCTTGCCAACCCATCTTTCTGGTTCATGTGTCCTCGCCAGTATATTTCCGTGTTTGTCAATTATGGTTATTACTGCATCTGGGTAAGATAAACCTTTAACGTATTCATTTAACCATGTGAGGTCTATACCAGCAAATACGACTGCCTTTACATTATTGGAATTGTCTAAAACAGGGTATCCACATACTAATAAGGGTTTTGAGGTTATCCTTCCAAAAACATAGACACTTGATAAAAAACCTTTTGTTCTAAAGACATCTTGAAACCATCTTCTGTCTGAAAAGTTTACTGTTTTTTCAAGTGGCAAGCCGCTGCACCAGACATTACCGTCTGGAAGAGCAATCCCAATATTTGCATATATCTTACTCTGTTTGATTAAGCTACCAAGAATCCTGGAACATGCTTCTTTGTCTTTACTGCCAAACCTTGTGTAAATTTCTGAAATTCCCCTAAGAAATTGTTCAGTCGTTTTATCAAGTAATTCCTGCTGTGTTACTATGGATGAGACTACCTCAGACATTTGTTCCTTTGCAATTTTCAACATTACCTTGCGTTCACGTATTGATGAGTAGATAACTAATAAAAAGCAAGGGATTATTATGACAAGCATTAAAACTAATATCCTAAATCGTATGCTGTGGATATATTTTTTCATTTATTCCTGTTAAATCACTATAATATATAATTATATTAAAAAATATTTTCTTTATGGAAAAAATGGGGTCAGGTCTTGAATCTTGAATTTTTTATTCCAAAAATATTTAATCTTGACATCACAACATCGAAAATAAACTTAAAGTATTACAAATAATTTTCAAGTTTTTCATTTAGAAATAGTAGGCTGAACTAAGTTCAGCCTACTATTTCTTTTTGAAAATTCAAGATTCAAGACCTGACCCCGACTGACCCTTTTGAGATTAAAAGGGTAAATAACTCTCTAATTGAAATTGAGGGTTGCAAATATCTTTGACTTATTGATGGAGTATCATTTAATATTCCTAATACATAACATATTAAGATGGGGATTCTTAAAGGAAGAATCTTTTGTAGAGTTTTTGTTATAAAATTTATATAAGATAATAAGACAAATAAATATTCCAGAGAAAGGAGGTGAAATATAATGAAAAGGACACTCACCTATATCAAAATCTCCATATTACTATCAGTCCTATTGTCACTGATTATAATTCAATCTGTATGGTCTCAGAATGATACTTGGCTACCACGTCCTATACAGTTAGGGACGTCTGGTAGTAACATTAATGACATCAGTAGACTTTACTGTTGCGGTGGAACGCTTGGATCCCTCGTTCAAGCAAATAGTATTCAGTATATTCTGAGTAACAACCATGTCCTGGCAAGAACTAATTTAGGCAAAATCGGTGAGGATATTGTTCAGCCTGGGCTCATTGACCAAGATCCTGTGTGTTACAAGGATTATACTGACGGAGTAGCTTATCTCACCTATTTTGTTCCTATTTCTTTCAGAAAAGGTACTACAAATAGAGTTGATGCTGCTATTGCTGAGGTGAGAGAAGGTGCGGTAGATACAAAAGGATCCATCCTTAACATTGGACAAGTAAGCACTTCTATAATATCAACGCCTATACTTAATTTACCTGTAAAGAAGAGCGGACGCACGACAGGACTTACTACTGGAAGGATTACTGCTATTGATGTAACAGTTGATGTTGTTTATGACAAGATATGTGGTAAGGGCTCACAGAAAGCAAGATTTATTAATCAGATTATGATAGGGCCTGCTGGATTCAGTGCAAGTGGAGATTCGGGTTCATTAATTGTTGAGGATTGCTCCTCATACCCCAGGGCTGTGGGTCTTCTGTTTGCAGGGAGTAGCTCTGTAACGGTTGCTAATCCCATAAGTGATGTTTTATCATCTTTAGGCGTCAAAATAGTAGGGACAAATGAATATTGTACTTCAGAATTGTCTGTTGGAACAACAGAAGGGTCAGCAATGACTGCACAATCACAATTGCCTCCTCAGGCAAACCAAAAGGCTATAGAAGCTGCAACCAAGATTAAAAAGCGTAATGAAGAAGCTATTCTACAAATTGAAGGGGTTGTCGGAATGGGGATAGGTCTCTCTGAAAAAACACACGGTCAGGTTGTTATCGAAGTATATGTGAAAAAACCAAAACATCAAATGGAGCACTTGTTTCCCAAAGTGTTAGAAGGCATTCCTGTACAGGTAGTCGAGACAGGGGATATAATAGCTTACTAAAATAGCGAATTCAGTATTAATATTCAGGATTATGTGAGGCATTTAAGCCTTGTGATTAAGTAGTGTTATGGAGTATATCTAATCTGATTCAGGCAAAAGATATACACTCAATATGTCTTTTGATTTAAAGTATAAGATGTACAGATAGATAAAAGGTGGAAGACTATCTGGCTTAAAAGCAGTAAAATGCTTTATTAAAGGGGGATCAAAAAATACCACATCTTTTTAAATTTAACACTGTTTGTGAGTACTTATAATTTATTATTATCTGGGATATGAGAGCATTTGTTTTGAAAGTTATAAAGTTATGGGGAAGATCGTAGATTGTATAAATAATATTAATTTTTTAAAAAGTTATCAGAATAATGAATTAAACATTGAAGTTTGAATATCTAACCTCTAATTTTAGGATTTAAGAAGAGTTTAGAATAGAGAATTTAATAAAATTTAGATATGGTAAAAAATCTTCTTATTACAGGCATGCCTGGATGTGGAAAGACATCTTTGATAAAGGAGATATTGAGAGAATTCAGTATCCCAGCATATGGATTCTTCACAGAAGAGATTAGAGAAGGAGAAAAGAGGGTTGGTTTTAAAATTGTAACCTTAAGCGGTAAGATAGGAATATTAGCTAAAAAGGGAATCGATAGTAATCTTAGGGTTTCACAGTATGTTGCCAAATGGGGTCAGGTCTTGAATCTTGAATTTTTAAAAATTCAAGATTCAAGACCTGACCCCGATTTTTTCCTTGTTGCAAAAACCTGTTTTTCGCTGTTATATTCTTTATATGAAAAACCAGGTCAAGTATTTACAGAATCTTTTTTATGAGATTCTGAATGATTATGGAAGGGTATATTTAGTATTGAAATATTCTGAAAAATCGAGTCTTGGCAGAAGAGGATTTTCAGAAGAAGAAAAGAACAAAGGTTTGATCCTTGTATTCAATGATAAAAATAACAAAGGTCTTCAATGGACAGATGATGGAAGCATTTTTGTCACACTTGGTTTCGGGATGAGCAATAGACCAGAAAACTGTTTTATCCATTGCGACGATATAGTATCTATATATTCGCCTGATGCAAAGGTAAAGTTTGATAGATGGGACATGCTGGATATAATAGAGACTGTGAAAACCGAAACTAATGAATCTTCTGAGGAAGAAAAGGTTATACCTTTCGATAAATTTAAGAAGAAAAAAACACTTTAAATAATACTCGCTTAAGAAAAAACATTCTTTTTTGATACATAGATGATCTTCTTTCAAGATTAAACCTTTTGAGCTCTGATACAAGTGGAATGCCTTAGTTGAGAAACAATCCACTATGTTAAAATACAAAATGGAAACTTTAAAACGAATAATAGTAATAGATGATGAGGCTGATATTAGGGAACTCGTCACTTATAATCTAAAAAAAGAAGGATTTTCTGTTGATACTTCTCCAGATGGAGAAACAGGCCTCTCAAAAATTAGAAAGCATCTGTACGACCTTGTAATCCTTGATTTAATGCTCCCCGGAATTCAGGGGTTAGAACTATGCAAGATTCTGAGAAACGATCCGAAGACTTCAAATATTCCTATAATTATGCTTACTGCAAAGGGCGAAGAAGTAGATAAAATTTTAGGCCTTGAAATGGGAGCTGATGATTATATTACAAAGCCTTTCAGCCCACGCGAACTTATAGCAAGAGTCAAAGCAGTATTAAGAAGAACTAAACATAAAACTGAAGAAGAAAAAATACTGAAAATAGGAAATTTAGAGATTGACAAAGAAAGGTATATTGTAACCATAAGTGGAAATCAAGTAAAACTCAGTGCCACTGAGTTTAAACTTCTTGTGTATCTTGCTGAGAGAAAGGGTAGAGTGTTTAGCAGAGACCAGCTGCTTGATGCAATATGGAGGGATGAGGCATTTGTAGAACCCCGCACTGTTGACGTTCACATCAGGAGACTTCGTTCAAGCATTGAAGAAGACCCTGCAAATCCAAAATATATTAAAACATTACGTGGTATAGGTTACTTTTTTGAAGAACAACAAGAATGAATCGTTCATTATTTAAGAAAATCCTTATCGCTTACATAATACTTGCACCATTACTATTATTTTCACTGGAAATATACCTTTCAAGAGAGATTAAACAAAATTACTTAAATAATCTTAAAGAAAATCTCCTAATACAAGCTCGTCTTGTTCAAGAAAAAATACCTGAACCATTTTCGGGAAACCTTGATGATTTCTGCAAAAAAATTAAAAAATTAACTGGTGCAAGAGTAACATTAATAGGCTCTGACGGAAAGGTTATTGGAGATTCTGATGAACCATCTGAAAATATGGAAAATCATGCTAATAGGCCTGAAATAAAGGAAGCAAGCTTAAGTGGAATTGGTAGTTCTATAAGATTCAGCCAAACCCTTAAACAAGAGCAGTTCTACCTTGCGATATCAATAAATGATGAGAATAAAAGCTTCCTCAGGCTTTCTATGCCTCTAAATGAGATAAAAAAATCAGTCAATAAAATAAGATACAGGATTATATCCGCTTCACTTCTGATCTCTTTTATCGCCCTCATGGTAGGGTTCATTCAAACAAGAAAGGTTACTAAAACAATAGAAGATATTGCTGACTTTTCAAAGGATGTTGCAGAAGGTAATTTTAAAAGGAGACTATTCCTTAATACAAAAGATGAACTTGGACAGCTTGGTATTAATATTAGTAAGATGGCTGAAGAGCTTCATAAAAGACTCAAGCAGAGCGAGGACGAAAAGAAGAAGATCGAAGCAATAATTCATAACATATCCGATGGTCTTGTTCTTACTGATTTAAAAGGTATAATAATTATGCACAACAAATCTATTCTTGAGATTTTTGACATTAACACTACAATCGAAGGTAAAACCTTGCTTGAAGCATTTCGTAAAGTAGAATTAATGGAGATGGTAGATAAAGTTTTAAAAAAGAAAGACAGGATATCGAATGAACTAACAATTTCTAATCACAAAGAGATCTCCTTAATTGTTACTGCATCCCCTTTCCATTCTTTTGAAGACTCTGGAGAATTGTCAGGTATTGTATTCACCTTCCATGACATTACAAGGCTGAAAAAACTCGAGGAAATAAGAAAAGATTTTGTAGCAAATGTATCACATGAGATAAAAACGCCTATTACTGCAATAAAAGGCTTTGCGGAGACACTACTTGATGGTGCAATAGAAGATAAAGAAAATGCAAGGAAATTTCTTGAAACGATTAAAGAAAATAGCGAACGTCTCAATTTTCTTGTTAATGACCTTTTGACACTATCAGCCATTGAACTTGGAGATATCACAATTAGAAAAAAAGACGTATATTTAGAAGAGGTTGCCAATCATGTTATTGAAACCCTCTCTGAGAAAGCAAATTCAAAAGGTCTATACCTTAAAAAAGAAATTTATTCAGATATTAAAACCGTTAAAGCTGACAGAGACCGTTTAATTCAAATACTTATGAACCTCGTCGACAATGGAATAAAATTTACAAACAGCGGTGGAGTTTTAATCAAGACTCAAAATCTAAAACACAAAGCTCAAGATATTAAACCAGAAACACAGAAAGATGTAAATGAAACTATTGATAAAATTGAGATAATAGTTGAGGATACGGGAATTGGTATACCACAGAAGTTTCTTCCTCGCCTTGGTGAGAGATTCTTTCGTGTCGACAAAGCCCGTTCAAGAGAACTCGGTGGTACTGGTCTCGGCCTTGCGATAGTAAAACATCTTGTTAAGGCACATGATTGGGAAATGCGCATTGAAAGCGTTGAAGGGCAAGGAACAAAAGTACACATAATCATTCCTATACTCGAAAATTGGGGGTCAGGTCTTGAATCTTGAATTTTTTTACCCAAAAAACAATTAACCTCACCATCACAACATCAAATATAAATTTAAATTATTACAAATAATTTTCAAGTTTTTCATTTAGAAATGGTAGGCTGAACTTAGTTCAGCCTACCATTTCTTTTTAAAAATTCAAGATTCAAGACCTGAACCCGATTTAGCGTATTCCGATAAAAAGACTTTAAGTCTTTCCTTTATTTCATCCCTAACCTTTCTAAATTCATTCATTATCTCTTCTTCCGAGCCTTTTGCTTTTGCTGGATCTTTCAAAGACCAATGTAATCTTTTAATATTGGGTGGTGTTAATGGACATGATTCTGCTGCATCATCACAAAGTGTGATTATAACATCCATTTGTTGCAATAATTCAGGGTCAATGGATTTAGAATGTTGCGTAGATATATCTATACCAATTTCTTTCATAACAGTAATAGCTTTTGGATTAACCCCTTGAGGATTGATTCCTGCGCTATAAGCTGTGATTTTACCCTTTCCAAGTTCTCTGGCTAACCCTTCTGCCATCTGAGAACGGCAAGAATTACCTGTACATAAAAACATTACTTTCATTTTACATCTCCTTAAAATTGATTAATATAAAAATTATCATTAGTGCTATTTATAAACTTATTCTTACAAAATATAAAATACCAAATGAATGTTACACGAATATTAAGATTGCTTGAATTCTGAATAATATAAATCAAACTTATAATACAATAACAAAATAGATTTATTTTGCTGTCTGCATCTTTTTGAAATTTATCCTATGTTTAATGATAATGTAATCTTCATTTCATATACTCGTAACAAAAGAATGTTTTAATTATAAATAAGTTGTCTTAGAAGCAGATTTGTTAAGCAAAATTTTAAATTAATAAAAATTAAAAGAATCTACAATTTCAAGGAGGGGGTGAGATATGTAAAAAACATGGAATCAACCTGAGTATAATTTAATAATACTAAAAATTACTTTTTATCAATTGGAGGTAAAACAATGAAAAAACTACTAACTTTAATATTATTAATCTTGTGTGCAACATTATTAAATAGTACTTTGTATGCTGAAGAAATCAGGATAGATGGTTCAACAACTGTTCTACCTATTGCTCAAAAAGCTGCCGAAGTTTTTATGAAAAAGAATCCAGATATAAAAGTATATGTATCTGGCAGTGGTTCTGGAACTGGCATCAAGGCTCTAATAGATGGGACAACCCATATTGCTACGAGTTCCCGTGAAGCAAAGGATAAAGAGATCGATTCAGCAAAAGCAAAAAATATTATCTTAACTGCTCACAAGATAGCCCTTGATGGAATTGTTCCAATCGTGCATCCATCAATGAATATCAAAGAACTAACGATTGAACAGCTAAGAGATATCTACAATGGTAAAATCAACAATTGGAAAGAAATTGGTGGCCCCAACAGACCTATTACTGTAGTTTCAAGGGATACAAGTTCAGGGACTTACGAAGTCTGGGAAGAAAAGGTATTAAAAGGCGACAAAGTTAGGGCAGACGCTCTGCTGGTTGCTTCAAGCGGACAGGCTGTACAAACTGTCTCACAGAATAAATATGCCATAGGATATGTTGGGATAGGGTATCTTGACAAAACAGTCAAACCTGTTATGGTAAATGGAAAAACAGCTTCTCCGCAAAGTATTCGCGACGGTTCATGGCCAATAGCGAGACCACTATTTATGTATACTAATGGGAAACCATCAGGGAGTATTGCCAAATTTATCGATTTTATGCTTTCAAAAGACGGACAAAAAATCGTTAATGAAGTAAAATATGTAAGCATAAAATAAAGCTATCAATCTTTATTTTATAGTACTTTAAAGGGTCATTAGTAAAACAACTACTAATGACCCATATTTCTTTGTGCTTTCCAATATAAAAGAGAATCTCTCAATATATCAAAATCTATCCCTTTTCCCCTTCAAAAAATAATAAATTTACCACCATCGACAAAGTCTCTAAATAGAGGCAATTTTTTTATAGTAATTCTCATTGTTATTTTTATATTTGTTAAACAGAGGCAGATAACAAAGTTTGAAATTATATATATTTGGTAGTTTTATGATATGATTTTAATAAGAATTTGCCACATACCTAAATTAACCAAACTTTTTTGGAGTTAATTATGTGTTTTCAACTAATGGGAATAATTATTAAACTGAAACGCTTAGGCAGTTTATCTTCTCTGATAATTTTCTTTTTTAGAAAATTTGCTCATTTGCTATTTAGTTATATAAAATGAATCGGTATAAATAGAAAATATAAAAACATTTGCTATGAAACCAGAGGAAGAGGCAAGGCAGAAGATTGATAAACTCCTGAATTTAGCAGGCTGGATGGTACAGGATTTAAAAGACATAAATCTTAGCGCTTCCTTTGGTGTAGCAGTCTGCGAATTTCCCCTTGAATCTGGTTTTGCCGATTATCTACTTTTTGTTGATAAAAAAGCTATTGGCGTAATTGAAGCAAAACCCGAGGGTACAACATTAAGTGGGGTTGCAGAACAGTCTGAATTATATATTGCAAGCATACCCAAAAATCTACCGATCGTTCAAGAACCGCTTCCATTTGCCTACGAAAGTACAGGTACTGAAACATTTTTTAGAGATATTAGAGACCCTTTCCCACGTTCAAGGAGAGTCTTTGCATTTCATAAGCCGGAGACACTTGCAGAGTGGCTGTCGCAAAAAGAAACTCTACGACAAAGACTCAGAAACTTGCCTTTTCTCATTACAGAAGGGTTGAGAGAGTGTCAGATTGAAGCAATTAAGAATCTTGAGAGATCCTTTGCTGAAGATAGACACCGAGCTTTGATTCAAATGGCTTCAGGGAGTGGGAAAACGTATACAGCTGTGAATTTCGTCTATCGCCTCATTAAATTTGCCAATGCCAAAAGGATACTTTTTCTGGTTGACAGAAGTAATCTTGGCAGACAAACGAGAAGAGAATTTCAGCAGTTTATTACACCAGATGACAGGAGAAAATTCACCGAGCTTTATAACATCCAGCATCTCACTTCCAATGTGATTGACCCTGTATGTCGGGTTTGCATTACTACAATTCAAAGACTCTACTCTATGTTGAAAGGCGAAGCAGAATTTGATGAGAGTCTGGAAGAGCAGTCGGTTTTTGAAGTGTATCCACAGCAAGAGCAAATCAAAGAAATTACCTATAATCCAAAAATTCCGATCGAGACGTTTGATTTTATCATTACTGATGAATGCCACCGTTCAATTTACAATTTATGGAGACAGGTACTGGAATATTTTGATGCCTATATCATTGGACTGACTGCTACTCCCTCAAAGCAAACGCTTGGCTTTTTCAATCAAAATCTTGTTTCTGAATATAACTATGAAAAAGCTGTGGCTGATGGAGTGAATGTGCCCTATGAAGTGTACAGAATCAAAACTGAAATTACAGAAAAAGGGAGCAAGGTAGAAGCAGGGTATTACATAGATAAACGAGATAAACTTACCAGAAAAGTGAGGTGGGAACAACTTGATGAAGATATTGAATATTCTCCCAATCAATTAGATAGAGATGTTGTTGCACCAGACCAGATAAGAACAGTAATTAGGATATTTAAGGAAAAACTTTTTACAGAAATATTTCCAGGTAGAACCGAAGTTCCCAAAACTCTTATATTTGCCAAAGACGATTCGCATGCAGAAGACATTGTGCACATTGTAAGGGAAGAATTCGGCAGAGGAAATGATTTTTGCAAAAAGATAACCTATAAAATTACTGGAGAAAAACCAGAGAATTTGATTACAGAATTTCGAAATTCATACAATCCACGGATTGCGGTCACAGTCGACATGATTTCAACTGGTACAGACATAAAACCAATCGAGTGCCTGATATTTATGCGTGATGTAAAATCAAGGGTTTATTTTGAGCAGATGAAAGGTAGAGGAACTCGAATTCTTTCACAGACTGAACTTAACGCAGTGACCCCTGATGCATACAAAAAAACACATTTTGTTATTGTAGATGCAGTTGGAGTGTGTGAAAATGATAAAACTGATTCTCGTCCTCTTGAAAGAAAACCAAGCGTTCCTTTTGATAAACTGCTTTTCTCAATTGCTCTTGGCAATAGAGATACTGATTCAATAACATCGCTGGCTGGTAGACTTGCAAAGCTTGCTCGAGAGATTGAAAAAGAAGACAGACAGGAAATAGAAGATGCTGCCAAACAACCTTTGAACACCATTATAAGCAATCTATTAGATGCTACTGATCCTGACAAAGCAATTGAAAAAGCAAAAAAAATTTTTAAGATAGAAGAACCTACGGAAGAGCAAATCAATGCTGCTGAAAAGAAATTAATAGATGAGGCTTGCGAACCTTTTGATAAACCAGAATTGCGAAATCTTTTAATTGAGATAAAGAAAAAAAACGAACAGATTATTGACACCATTAGCAAGGACAGAATCATTTTTGCAGGATTTGACGAACAGGCAAAGGAAAGGGCAAGAGGGGTTGTTGAAACCTTTAAAAAATTCATTGAAGAGAATAAAAATGAATTAACCGCACTCCAGATGATTTATAACCAACCCTATGGGAGAAGACATATCACCTACAAGGAGATAAAGCAATTGGCAGAGGCTATCCAGAAGCCTCCCTACAACTTAACAACGGAGCTCCTCTGGCAGGCATACGAACAGCTTGAACAATCAAGGGTAAAAAAAGCAGGACCGCAAAGACTTCTTACTGATATAATTTCTTTATTGCGATTTGCCTTTGGCGAGGAAAGCGAACTTGTTCCTTTTGCTGAGATTGTCAATGAGCGATTTGAAAAATGGATAAAACAGCAAGAGCAACAAAGCAAGAAATTTACTCCCGAACAGATGAAATGGCTCACAAAGATCAAGGACCATATAGCCAGCTCGCTTGCGATTGAAAAGGACGATTTTGAACTCTCACCTTTCTACGAAGAAGGCGGACTTATCAAGGCATATCAGATTTTTGGAAATGAACTGGATGAAATATTGGAAGAATTAAATCAGGTGTTGGCGGCGTGAGAAGTTTTGAATTATGAATTTTGAATTATGAATTATAAAGAAATAAAACAAATAATGGAAGAAGGTGAAGGATATAAGATAGAGTTCAAAGAAATTCTCACAGGACTCACTATCGAGAAAGAACAATATAAAGAGTTCGGAATAAGGTTCGGAATAAATGAGGGAATAAATGAGGGAATAAAAAACAGGTTGCTGCAAGAAATATTGCATATTAAACAATATGGATTTTTTACGAGGGAGATTATAGAAAGATTAAGTAATATTTCAACTGCAACTGCCGAAAGAGATATTGCTTTTTTAAAAAAAATAGGCATCATTAAATTTGAAGGTTCAAAAAAAACTGGAAGATATGTACTGACTGAAAAAGGAAAAAAGTTGTTTGAAGAAGAGTTATGAATTATGAGTTTTGAATTTTGAATTGTGAGTTATGAATTATGAATTTTGAATTATGAATTGTGAATTGTGAATTTAAAATTATAGGAGGTTTGTATGATTTTAAATTATCCAAGAGGTTCAGAATGGAGAAAATGGGATTTGCAGGTGCATACACCTTTTTCTTATTTAAATAATCAATACGGTAATCCGGAAAATTCGGATACTTGGGATATGTATGTTAAAAGATTGTTCGAAAAAGCCATTGAAAAAAATATTGCAGTAATCGGTATTACGGATTACTTCATAACTGATGGATATAAGAAAATAAAAAATGAATATCTTGCAAATGAAGGTAAATTAAGTAGTTTATTTAATAACGATGAGACAAAACTTCAAGCTATCAAAAACATTTTAGTACTCCCCAACATTGAATTTAGATTGAATAAATTGGTCGGTAATCAAAGGATTAATTTCCATATAATTTTCTCAAATGAGGTAAGTATAGATGATATAGAAGTTAATTTCCTAAATGAAATAAAATTTGTTTATGAAGGTGGTCCACAAACTGAGGATGAGAAAAGACCTTTAAACAAACAAAATTTAATAAGTTTAGGGCAGAAACTAAAACAGGAACATCCTAATTTTGCTTCAAAGCCAGATATTGAAGTTGGCATGATGAATGCGGTCGTAAATGATGAAGAAATTATAAGAATATTATCTAATAAAAAGTCGATTTTTGGAGGGAAATATTTACTTTTTATTCCAGCTGATGAAGATTTAAGTAATATTTCTTGGAATGGGCAAGACCATCAAACTAGAAAAGTTTTAATTCAGAAATGTGATGGCTTAATTTCCTCTAATGCAAATACAACTAGATGGGCGTTAGGGTATAAACATCAAGGTGAAAATAGAACAGAACAAATAGATAATTTTGTAAACGAATTTAAATCTCTTAAACCTTGTGTCTGGGGTTCTGATGCACATAGTTTTAATAGATTATTTGAGCCAGATCAAAATAGATATACTTGGATTAAAGCTGATCCAACTTTTGAAGGATTGAAGCAAATTATTTATGAACCTGAAGAGAGGGTTAGAATACAAGAAAATAATCCAGAATACGATTTTGATAAACCAACTTTTTCAAAGATTAGTATTACACAACCTTTAGAAGTATTTAATGATGAAAAAGTTAAATTCGACAAAACTGAATTACCACTTAATAAAAATCTAGTAACGATTATAGGTGGAAGAGGAACAGGTAAAAGTTTGCTTTTGAACTATATTGCTAATACATTCAAAAAACCGATCCTTGCTTATCAAAATAAGGATAAACCTATTCATTTTAATGAATCAGAACATTTTGCAATTGAATGGCAGAAAAGCAATGCTCCCCAAACAGAAATAATAACTTTTAAAACAAAAAATAAGGGAGACCTGGATTTAATTTTTATAGAACAAGGTAAACTAAAAAACATTTCCGATTACAGAACGCTTGCAGATGAAATAAAAAAATTATTAAGAATAGAAAAGCTTCAATTTGAAGAAAAATTAGATAAAGAAATAACAGAATTATTAGATGATATCAAAAAATTAAAAGAATGGTTTGAATATAAAAATGAAAAAGGAGAAAAAATTAACGATAGACAGTTTAATGAGAGTAAAAAACAGGAAGCAGAAAATTTACTTAAAACCATTACAACAAAAGATAATAGAAAAAATTTAGAAATTTATACTTCAAACATTAAGACAATAAATAATTGTGAAAATATTTCGTCGAGACTAAGAGAAATCAAAAATAATTTAGATAAATTTCAAGATGATATTAATAATACGATAAATAATGTTAATTCTGACATTCAAAAAGAAATTAACGACATATCAATTCCCAAGATAGACTTTCAAAGCCAAACTAATGCTATAAAGATCATTGAAGAAAAAATAACCACAATCATTAAAGACAAAAAGAAAAAAAATAATGAAATAAAAAAAGAATTTGAAAGGCAAGGCTATAAGGGTGACTTAGAAACGCTTCTGCGTAGTGCAGAGAAATATCAAAAAGATATTCAAGATGCTGAAGTTAAGTTAAAAGAAATAGAAGAAAAAGAAAAACAACTTAATGAAAGAATTCAACAACGGAATAATTTAGCTGATAAATTGAAAGAGGAATATGAAAGACAAATAAATGAAATTGAAAACGCATGGAATAATCTTTTATATAAGTTTTCAGAGGAGCAAAGAAAAGTGATGAGTAAGGTTTTAGAAAAGAGAGGAATTTCAATTAACGGCATAATTTATTTTGACTTGTATAAATTTAATGAGAAATTAAAAGATTATTTAGATCTTAGAATATATAAAAAACTATCTAATGATATAGGAATAAATTCTTTAGTTGATTATTGGAATTTCATCAAAAACAGATTACAAGATTTTATTGAAGGAGAACAAGCAAAAACAATAAAAAAAGAATTAGATAATTTATTTTTTAATTTACAAGAAAGGAGAGATTACCTTTATGTTATACCACAAATAAAATATATGAATAAAACACTTGACCAATTATCTGTAGGCCAAAGAGGTACATTATATTTATTACTTCAATTGGCAACAAATGCGTTCTCCACGCCATTAATTTTTGACCAACCTGAAGATGATTTAGATAATGAATTTATTACTACAGAACTTGTTGACTTATTTAAAGAATTAAAAAGATACAGGCAGATTATTATTTCTACACACAATGCTAATTTAGTAGTTACTGCAGATGCAGAGCAGGTTATTGTTGCGAATAATAACGATGAAACATTATCATATTTTTCGGGTTCTCTCGAAAATAAGGATATTGTTGAAAAAGTATGTACAATTTTGGAAGGTGGTAAAACGGCTTTTGAAAATAGAAGAAATAAATATGGAATTAAGTAACAATAAAAATTCTACTGGAGCAGAAAATATAATTAGCAATACTCACCCATCACTCCCAAAAGGCTGGGTGTGGGTAAGGTTGGGGGATATTTGTTACACTGCAACTGGTGGTACTCCATCAAGAAAAGTATCCTTATTCTATTGTGGTAATATACCTTGGTTAAAATCTGGTGAGCTAAATGACAGTATAATTTATGATAGCGAAGAAAAAATAACAGAAATAGCTCTTAATAGTTCATCAGCTAAAATATTTCCGAAGGGAACTCTTTTGATAGCATTATATGGTGCAACAGTGGGTAAATTAGGAATTCTTGGAATAGATGCAGCCACCAATCAAGCTATTTGCGGAATTTATATAAACCAGAAAATTCTTATTCAAAAATATTTGTTTTATTTTTTACATTCATACAGAAAAAATCTATTAGAAAAAAGATTTGGTGGAGCACAACCAAACATAAGTCAAGCCACTGTAAAAAACATAATTCTCCCCCTCCCCTCTCTTGCCGAGCAACATCGTATTGTTGCAAAGATAGAAGAGCTTTTCACCAAGCTTGATGCTGGGGTGGAGGCACTGAAGAAGGCAAAGGAGCAGATAAAACGCTATCGCCAGGCAGTCCTCAAATATGCCTTTGAAGGCAAGCTGACCGAAGAATGGAGAAAGAGTTTTGAATTATCAATTTTGAATGATGAATTAAAACAAACTCAAAACCCTCAACTCAACACTCAACACTCAACATTCAAAACTGAGAATTCAACATTCAACACTCAACATTCAAAATTCACCACTCAAAACTATGAGCCCGCATCCGTGCTTCTTGAACGAATAAAAGAGGAGCGAAAGAAAAAACTCGGCAAGAAACATAAGGAATTACCACCTGTTTACACTTCTGAACTCCCCGAATTGCCAAAGGGGTGGGTGTGGACGAGAATAGGTGATGTAACAGAAGTAACACCAGAAGATAATTTTTCAAATTTAGATCCATCATTACCGACAACATTCGTGCCGATGTCTGCTATTGATGAAAATACAGGAACGATAAAAAATCCTGAAACCTTACCTCTTAAAGACGCCCGTAAAGGGCATACACATTTCAGGGAGAATGATATTTTATTTGCTCGGATTACTCCGTGCATGGAAAATGGCAAATCTGCGGTAGCGACAAAACTAATAAATGGAATCGGATTTGGTTCAACAGAGTTTATTGTTATTCGACCTCCAAGAGACATACTGCCTAAATTCATATTTCATTTCATAAGACAAGAAACATTCAGGTTTAAAGCAAAAGCACATTTTAAAAGCACAGTTGGTCAATTAAGAGTCCCAAAGGGATTTGTGATAAATGCTGAAATTCCCCTTCCACCTCTCCTTGAACAACACCGCATCGTTGAAGAAATAGAGCGCCGTTTCTCTGTGGCTGATGAGGTGGAAAAGACCATTGACCAGTGTCTCAAGCAGGCAGAGCGATTGCGCCAGAGTATATTAAAAAAGGCATTTGAAGGCAAACTGGTTCCTCAGGACCCAAACGATGAGCCAGCAGAAAAATTGCTGGAAAGGATAAAGAATGTCTAATTATGAATTTTGAGTTATGAATTATGAGTTATGAATTGTGAATTGTGAGTTTTGAATTATGAATTTTGAATTAAGGATATTGAGATGAAAGAAAATATTATTGAAAAGAAGAGTTTTGAGTTTGCTTTAAAGATTATTGAATTGTATAAGAAGCTTATATCGCAAAACGAATATGTAATTTCAAAGCAATTACTTAAAAGTGGAACGAGTATTGGCGCAAATGTTTCCGAAGCATCCGCAGCACAAAGCAAAAAAGAGTTTATAACTAAAATGTCAATTGCATCTAATGAAGCTCGCGAAACAAAATATTGGTTAAGCTTATTATCCGAATCTAAGCTGGTTAATATAAATTTAGAAAATTATTTATCTGAAATAAATGAATTAATAAAAATATTAACTTCAATTGTAAAAAGCAGTCAGGAGGGTAAAAAATGAATAAAAAAATTGGCAATCAACATTCAACATTCAACACTCAAAACTCATCTTCCAGCATTGTTCAAAGAGTGTGGAATTATTGCAATGTCTTACGCGATGATGGTGTAAGTTATGGTGATTATGTGGAGCAGTTGACCTATTTCTTGTTTCTCAAAATGGCAGATGAGCAAACAAAACCTCCTTTTAATAAACCGTCCATCATTCCAAAAGGATTGGATTGGCAAAGTCTTCTTGATAAGGATGGGGATGAATTGGAAGTTCAATATCGGCATATTCTTGAGTCTCTTGGAAAAGAAAAAGGCATGCTGGGTGTCATTTTTAGAAAATCACAGAACAAAATTCAAGACCCGGCAAAACTTAGAAGATTGATCGATCTCATCGATGGAGAGACCTGGATAGGAATGGACATCGACGTAAAAGGTGAAATTTATGAAGGCTTGTTGCAAAGGAACGCAGAAGACACAAAGAGCGGAGCAGGTCAATACTTTACACCTCGCCCGTTAATCAAAGCTATGGTTGAGGTAATTCAACCAAAACCTGGCGAAACCATTTATGACCCTGCCTGTGGAACCGGCGGTTTCCTTCTGGCTGCTTATGATTATATTTCACACAATTACAATCTGGATAAAGAGCAAAAGAAATTCCTTAAATACAAAACCGTTTTTGGGAAAGAGCTGGTAGATGACGTTGCCCGCTTGTGTGTAATGAATCTTTATTTACATGGCATTGGAGGAGAAGCCAGCCTGTCCAGCGGTCAGGAAAGTCCTATCGAAGTTGGCGATTCGCTGGTTTCAGAGCCAAAGGAAAATTACGATGTTGTCCTTACCAATCCCCCATTTGGTAAAAAGAGCAGTATCACAATTGTCAATGGAGAGGGAAAGGCGGAAAAAGAATTGCTCATTTACGAACGCCCTGATTTCTGGACCACCACTTCCAACAAACAACTCAATTTTTTGCAGCATGTCAAATCATTAGCAAAAATAAATGGCAGGATAGGAATTGTTGTGCCAGATAATGTTTTGTTTGAAGGCGGTGCGGGTGAAGTTGTTAGGAGAAAATTGCTTGCCGAATGCGATTTGCATACAATTTTAAGGCTTCCCACAGGTATATTTTATGCGCAAGGTGTGAAAGCCAATGTTATTTTCTTTGACCGCAAGCCAGCAAGTGAAAAGCCGTGGACAAAAGAGGTTTGGTTTTATGATTTACGAACAAATATGAACTTTACTTTAAAGACAAATCCTCTTCGCTATGAAGATTTACAAGAATTTATTCAATGCTATAACCCCGAAAATAGATTTAAGAGAAAACCTACATGGAGTGAAAAAAATCCCGAAGGTAGATGGCGTTCTTATACATACGATGAAATTATGCAAAGAGATAAGGTAAACCTTGACATTTTCTGGTTAAAAGATAAAAGCCTTGAAGATGCAGAAAATCTTCCCGAGCCTGACGAACTTGCAAGAGATATTGCTGAGAATCTTGAGGCAGCATTAGAACAGTTTAAGGAAATTTATGACGACCTTGAAAGAAGATAAATCTAATACATGAATTTGATGTAAATTTAATTTGCAAATATTCTTCATATCTTTTCCCTGAATCTTAATAGATATTTTCAATACTAATGTTGACCACGTAATACAATATTAACCTTAATGTAACATTATTGTAACAATTATTGTTTTATAGTAATTATAGATGAGTTTTGTCTTTTTCAAAATTGCACTCTTTAAACAGCTAATACGACTAAATATTGAATAAGAACACAAAAAACCACATAAAACAAAAGAAATGAGGCGCCTTCATTTATGGAATGGCAAAGGAAAGAAAAAACAGTTGAAATTATTATAAGTTCAATCGGGCTAATATCAGTCTTCATTCTCTTATTTATAGGATTTTTTCTATTTAAAGAGGCGTTTTATATCTTCTATAAAGAAGGAGTAACTCATTTAATCTTTGGTTCACAATGGTATCCAACTCACGAGCCACCGAGTTTCGGGATGTTTCCGCTAATTATGGGTACACTTGCCGTAACATTACTCACATCCATAATGGCAATACCATTAGGTTTGGGAACTGCTGTTTATATTGCTGAAGTAGCAAATTATAGGGTTAAAGAATTTTTAAAGCCATTAATAGAAATGCTTGCAAGTTTTCCTTCTGTCGTTCTTGGTTTTTTCGGCATGGTTATAATAGCGCCAATATTATCCAACTGGCTTTCTCCTATACTTTCCGAAACACTGCCCGAAATTCTAAAAAAGACAAACCTACCATTTATTTCTACAACTCTTGCAGATTTTTGTTACGACAAACTATTTATCGCCTCAGGCCTCAATATCACAACTGCGTCATTAATGCTGACAGTCAGGGCAATACCTGTTATTGCAAGCATTGCAGAAGATGCCTTAACCGCCGTACCAAAAACGTATAGGGAAGCATCATACTCCTTAGGTGCTGATAAATGGAATACAATCTGGAGGGTCGTAATACCTGCTTCTGTATCTGGACTAAGTGTTTCGGTAATCTTAGGTATTGGAACAATAATCGGGGAAACAATGATAGTACTAATGGTAGCTGGTGGTGCAGCAGTCGTTCCATACTGGATTTTTGATCCAGCTCGACCTATGCCCGCTGCAATCGCTGCAGAGATGGCAGAAGCACCATATAAAAGTCTTCATTATCATGCACTTTTTGGTGTTGGTGCAATACTTTTTCTTATTACATTTGTTTTAAGTCTTATATCTGATTTTATATCGAGAAGGTATCGTAGTGTAAGGATTGGAGAAAAGGTTTAATGTATAACACTAATTCAAAGCAAGAGCATTTCAAAAAAGTTTATAAGAAAAAGATAAATATAAAACATGGTATCTTTCTTTCTTTAATTAGAATGCTCGGGTTTTCTGGCGCGATAACACTATTTGTAATACTATTCTTTGTTTTCTATAACGGGTTTCAAGTCTTAAGCTGGGACTTCATTACACAGCCTCCTTCAGAAGCTATGACAAAAGGAGGTATCTTCCCTGTCATAATGGGAACAATTTTACTTACTACTTTGTGCATGATTCTTGTTGTCCCTATAGGTGTGACAACTGCAATCTTTCTTGCTGAATATTCCAAACCTGGATATATTCTAAAATCAGTAATGATGTCAATTTACACGCTCGCAGGGGTGCCATCTGTCGTCTTCGGATTGTTTGGGCTTGGAGTCTTTGTTGTTATGTTTAATTTTGGAATGAGCTTACTCGCAGGGTCAATGACTCTCGCAATAATGATTTTGCCATATATCATCTCGACCTCTGAAGAAGCTCTAAAGGCAGTACCTTATAGTTTTAGAGAAGCATCTTTAGCATGTGGAGCAACAAAATGGCAGACAATAAAAAAAGTAGTGATTCCAACCGCAATGCCTGGAATATTAACAGGGGCAATTCTTGGAACTGCTAAAGTTTCAGGCGAAACAGCCCCAATCATGTTTACTGCTGCAGCATTTTTCACTCCTGGTGTACCGCGCTCTCTATTTGAACCAGTAATGGCACTGCCCTATCACATATATGTTCTCGCAACTGCAGGAACACACATTGAAGAGACAAGACCTATACAATATGGAACTGCACTTACATTAATCGTTTTAGTCTTTGGGATGAACCTTCTTGGCATTATCTTACGATCGAGGCAGAGAAAGAAAAAAGCATGGTAGAGAGTGATAATGTTTTTGAGATAATAAATTTTAGCATTTGGTATGGTGACTTTCAGGCCGTTAAGGATGTGAATATGAGTATAAAAATTAATAAAATAACAGCAATCATTGGACCTTCAGGTTGCGGGAAATCTACCTTGCTAAGAGCATTGAATAGAATGAATGATTTAATAGTCACTTCAAGGTCATCTGGACAGATACTCTTCCATGGGGTAAACATTTATGATAAGGACACGGACGTTATAGAATTGAGGAGAAGGGTTGGCATGGTATTCCAGAAGCCAAATCCTTTCCCGACATCTATTTATGAAAATGTAGCCTATGGCCCAAAATTGCGAGGTATAAAAAAGAAGAGCATCCTTGATGGAATAGTTGAGGAAGCGCTTAAAAAGGCGGATTTGTGGAAAGAAGTGAGAGATAAACTGAATGATTCAGGTTTGAGCTTATCAGGTGGACAGATGCAGAGGCTATGTATTGCCCGTTCGCTCGCTCAAGAACCTGAGGTTATATTGTTTGATGAGCCAACATCAGCGCTCGATCCAATTTCAACTGCAAATATTGAAAATCTTCTGCAAGAATTACAAAAAACTGTTACCATAGTGATAGTTACACATAATATGCAACAGGCAGCGAGGATTTCAAATTATACTGCATTCATGTATATAGGAGAATTGATTGAGTTTGGAGAGACAGAAACAATTTTTGTAAATCCAGCGAACAAATTAACTGAGGATTATATTACAGGGAGATTTGGATGATGTCTGTGTTTGAAAATGAGTTGAAGGAATTAAGAGAACATATCTTAAAGCTCGGTTATATGGTAGAAAATGCAATAAGAGATTCAGTTAAATCCCTCATCGAAAGAGATACCAAGCTTGCTGAAGAAGTAATTAAAAGAGACCATTTAATAAATGCCCTTGATGTAAAGATAGATGAAGAATGCGTAAGGCTTATTGCATTGAGACAACCAATGGCAAGGGATTTAAGGCTGATAACAACGGCGATGAAGATAACAACAGACCTTGAGAGAATGGGAGACTTAGCTGTTAATATTGCTGAAAGGGCAATAGAACTAAATCAGGAACCACAATTAAAACCCTTTGTGAACATACCCAAGATGGCTGAGATTGTTCAATCAATGGTTCGTGATTCTCTCGATTCCTTTGTCACGGGTTGCTCGAAGCTTCCTTATGAAGTAATCAAAAGAGATGATGAAGTTGATGCACTCACAGTCAAAAATTTCGAAGAATTACTTTCTCTTATGATAAAAGACCCAAAGATCATTCCACTTGCTATAAAAAGAACCTATATTGCAAAGTATCTCGAAAGGATAGCAGACCATGCAACAAATATTTGTGAGATGATTATATATATGTGTAAAGGTAAAATGATAAGACATACTGAGATTATTGAATAAAATTTTTTACATATTGACACGTAATCCTTTCTCTACTAAAAATTTAAAATCAAGATTCGATGCTAAGGCTTATAGCTATGTAATTCATTACACAGGTTATTACTTTAACTTCACAATGAAAAATAAAAATTATAATAATTTCAATATGTTATAATTGGTATTATTGTTGCATATTGTTATTATAAATAATAAAAGAGGAATACAATATGCGTTTAGACATCAATAATAAAAAACATAAATATCTTAGGGTAATTTTTATAATATCGATAATCTTATTCTTAATCTATTCAATCTCAAATAATGCAAGTTCTCAGCAAAGTATGTCAAATTATTGCTATATCCCTCCATTTGTTACAGATTCAAACACCCCACCAAATGTATTAATTATATATGAAAAAGGCGGCGATATCCTTGAAAGGGCATACGGGACGACCTATTATAAAAATCCGAGTGAACCTTACTATGGGTTCTTTGATCCTTATTCAAACTATGAATGGAGCAATACATACAATGCCTTTGTAAGATCAACAACATGTTCACCAGCAGACACTCGTAATTGTATATCCGGTGATATCTTAAACTGGGCACTCATGAGCTCCCTTGATATCTCAAGAAGAGTTCTCGTTGGTTTTGGTTGGCCAGAAACTGGCGCTGCAAATAGTGCAGGTGAAGTATTTACCTACACTGGTGACCTCATTAGCTACGGTCAATGGTCTGGTAGTATTAGTAGTGTTAGCACAGTTGTCAATGCAGGTGGAAGTAATTATGCCTATACATTTTGTTTATCAAAGGCAACAGGCAGTAATCCAACTGGTTTAAAAGTAAGGGTAAATTCTGGTACTTCTGCACCCTCATGCACTGGAAAATGTTCTGGAACGTGCTCAGAGATTATAAGCGGTAGTGTTGCTATGAAATTTACAACAGAAAAGAGGGAAGGAAGCACCGCCAAATACCGTCGCGGTTTAATACAAAAATATATAGATACGAACATGGACTATAAATACGATGCAAACCCTTTGCTAAGACTCGGGATAAAAAGATGGAATAATGGAAACGATAAACAAGAAGATATAATGAAAAATTCTGGTATGACGGACTCTGATAGGGCTTCATATTTTAAGTCTATACTTACTGCTATATCAAAAGCACCACCTGACGACCCAAACACTGCCTATCTTGGCAATATGATGAAAGATAATATAAATTATTTTAAAGGTTCAAGCTGTAGCTATTGCGACAACGATGGCTGGACACAAACTCCTTACGATTGGAGCACAGATACCGCTAAAGAATGCAGAAAAAATTTCGTCCTTTATATCACAACAGGAAGAAATTTAGGTCAGGATTCTGATAAGATGTCTCCCCTTCCCTCATCATGTCAATCATTAACTTATACTGATGCCTTCCCAACTAATACATGCTACGCATATAATACTGACTTAAGTACTGAGACTGGTATGCAAAATATAAGGACATATGTAGTTCATGTAAATTACGGCGGCGGTCTTATAAATGCAGATAAACTTAAATATGCAAGCAGAACGGTAGGGGGTGGTGATTATCTATCAGCAAATAAACCTCAAGAAATAGAGTCAAGATTAGAAGAGGCATTTATTAATATCCTATCTACTGCCGCATCTGCATCTACTGTTGCAACATTAACAACACAGACAAGAGAATCTTCTACACTTACACAGGCATACTTTTACCCCAAATATAAAATTCCGGGAACAAATATTGAGACGGCGTTAAAATGGGTTGGATTTTCAAGATTAATATGGTCAGATCCTGGGGCTAACTTAAGGGAAGATACTACAAATTATGGCTTCCTTGATTTAATAAAAGACAAAATAATCAACTTTTACTATGATGCAACTACAGTCTCTTATAGGATTAGAACTTACAGTGACTCAGATGGTGATACAAGAATAGATACATGTTCAGGAACAGAAAAGGCAAATGAAGAATTAATACCAATCTGGGAGGCTCAATCACTCTTGGTAAACAGAAACCCATCTGAAAATGACACTGATAAAAGAAATATTAAAACAGCAATCGGCGATTCAAATGGGGTAGTTTCTTTAGGCACACCATTCACCGATTTTACAACATCATTAGATTCAACTTTTCAACCATATTGGAATTACTCAAGTTACTGTAGCGACAAACCATCAAGATGGTGTTCCTTAGACTCACATTGTAACTACTGTAGCAGTCTAAGAACAAGCGGTATCGAAAGGTCATGTTTAACTAATCAAGATTGTTATTACTGCAATGGGGATAAATCTAAGCCTTGCTCAACTACTTTATCATGTACTGACCCAAATTTTTCAGGAACATGCTTAGTAGCGGGAAGTGCATGTGGTAGTGGAATATGTATTGGTGATTGCTACAAATACTGGGGGGCATGTACTGACACATCTTCGTTAGTGTGTAATGTTGACTATACTACACCCTGCTCAACCTTAGGTGAAACATGCACTAATGGTTCTTACACTGGCAAATGTGTTGGCAAATGTTCAAGTAATAGTTCAGTATATTGTGCTTCAGACAGTGATTGCGTTGAAGACTACCGCGGTATCGGATATTCAGGGAGCGCTTGTGTAACAACCGATACATGCATCGCAGCATCCCCTGGGACATGCGTGGCAGAATGTAATAAAGACTGTGCAAAATCTATCATTAAATATGTAAGGGGCTATGATAAGCCAAATCCTTCAGGTGGAAATTTTAGAATCAGACATTTATGCAAAGAAGATTCTGACTGTTCTCCAGGGACATGTCAGCTTGAATATGGTTCTTATGGAACATGCTCTTCAGAAGCAAGGGATATAATAAAAACCATGAAACTCGGAGATATAGTGTATTCTACACCAAGGATCTCTCCAGATGGTCCTGCATATGGTTACGCTGTAAGATATAATGACGATACATATAGAGAATTTATAGATGAGACTATAAAACCTAAGATCCCTATCGTAATCATAGGTGCTAATGACGGAATGGTTCACGCCTTTAAATTAAGTAAGATAAGAGATATCATACCACCCACAGCAGACGGTGGTGGTAAACAAGTAGCCATGTTTTCTGATACCCTAACAGGTACCACAGTTCCTCAAGACCTTGGTAAAGAGTTGTGGGCTTATATACCTTATAATGTTTTGCCATATTTAAGATGGTTCTGCGATACATCATATTGTCATATCCCAATGCTCGATGCCCGCTTTACAATTCTCGATGCTTCTATAAATGGTAATGCAGACTCCACAAGAAGCAAAACATCGTGGAAGAGACTATTAATTGGTACAATGGGTGTAGGAGGAAAATCTATTACAATCGGCTCAAGGAGCTGGAGTTCTTCAATATTTGTAATCGATATTACAGACCCTCAAGACCCAAAATTTATGTGGGAAAAACCATTACCAGACCGCACATTAACAACAAGTAATCCAGGTATTGTTAGACTTGGCGACGCAGATAAAAATGGTTCGTGGTACATTGTAATTGGTAGTGGTCCTTCAAGTGTTCTCACCGATGGAATCACGTATAAGACTGGTAATGCAAAGATTTATATCTTTAACCTAAGGGATGGGAGTGTCACAGAGATAGATACTGGTCTTTCTGGCTATGCAATTGGGGATATTCTCTCTACCGACCTCGATAGTGATTATCAGGTTGATGACCTTTACTTTGGAACATACGGTCTATCTGGTAACTCATTAACGGGTAATCTATATAGATTACGCATAAAAAATGGTAGCAGTTATCAATCTGTTGTCGAATGGGATATTGAATCTGTTGTGAATGTTGGAAGACCAATATTTGCATCCCCTGAGGTTGCACAAGATGCAAAAGGTAATATATGGATATATTTTGGAACAGGTCTATATCTTACAATGAAAGAGGCCCTGCCAACAACTACTGAGGAATATCTATATGGTGTCATCGAAAAAGAGACATGCTGGAAAAATGGGTGTAGTAGCCCATATTCTAACTTCTTAAACGTCACAAATATATCGGTAACCAGCGCCAAAGCTGTAAAAGTCGGCTGTTTCTGCGAGGGCAACCTTGTAAATACAATTGTTTGTTCATCTCCCGGAAACTGCACTGTAAATTGCGGAACTAATGAAAACACTGTAATACTCAACGTTCAGGGTGCAACCCTTACTGGAACAAGTGTACCATCCTCATGTTCCAGTAAAACAGATGAAGATGCTATAAGATGCTTATACCAATACATAATTAATAATTATGATGGGTGGAAGAAAGCTATAACTGGAGAAAAGATTTTTGCAAAACCATTTGTTGCAGGTGGTCTTGTTGACTTCACCTCATTCAAACCGACATCTACTCCATGCAGCCTTGGAGGAACAACACAGTTAATATCATTAAATTTTACGACAGGCACAGCTTATATTCAGCCATCTATATATCTACCAGGTGGGACTACTTACGCAAATTATAGTTCGATTGCCATTAACTCTTCCGTAAGTCTTGGTACAGGTGTACCACCACTTGGAGAAAGCTTGATAGCCTTACCACTTTCTGGTGACACATATAAGGTCATTACACAGGTTAGTGGAGGATTACCAGGTACAGCACTTAATCCAAGTGAACCATATAGGAAAGGTTTCGTATATTTCATAACAAAATGAGGGGCTTTACTTTAATAGAAATGCTTGTCGTAATAGGAATCGTAGGGATTTTATTGGGCTTATCAATAATATCAGTACGATGGTATATTTATGGGGCGAAGCTTACAGAAGTCAGGGACCAGTTTATCGCTGACCTCGAATTTGTTAAATTACAATCAATCACGAAAGTACCGAATGGTATATACCTTTATAACAATAAATATGAGATAAGGGTCCTTAACGATACAAACGGAAATTTTATCAGAGATACAGCAGAGAATACCACAGTAAATAATACTATTAACCTTCCATCTAACTTAACTTTAACATGGACTACATGCAATGGTGATAAAGAGTTATGGTTTGATAGAAAGGGCATACCAAGATGCAAAGATTGGGAATATGGAGATGGTCAAATAAGCTTTATTAAAAGTGGTAATACAAAGACAATCAAACTCGAGAAAACAGGCAGGATTCAGTATGAATAAAAAAGGGTTCACACTAATAGAATTAATGATTTCGTTAACTATTCTTTTAATCGTCTCTGTAGGATTTTTCAGCTGGGCAAGTACTGTAATCAAGACGACGAGTAATATGGAAAAGATAAATACTGCAAACAGTATGCTTCTTGATATTGCAGATAGATTACAAAGACTTCCAGAAAATGACCTTCTTAAACCAAAGACTGGAAATGAAAATAGAAGGGTTGGTTATGATAATTCTGGCACTCTAAAGAAATGTAGTGGCGGTTCGCCTTCTCAGAGCATACTGAACAATGAGTTTACAAATCCGTGGAATAATACAAGTAAAAAGCTATATTTATATGATAAGAACGCCTGTAATTCTACAAATCCATATTGCTTTAGCTCTTCAGTAGCATTAAATGATACGGCTAACACAAATATCGACCACCCAAATCTTACAACAGACCCTTCTAATATATTACCTATCAGGTCTATTAAAAATACAACTTATTATGCAGTATGGAGTGTCGCATATCTGCCCTGTTCATCGTCTTCAGATGACAAAAGAAAAATATTTATCACAGTATACTGGATAGAACCTGAGCCAACAGAGACGGATATATCCGTTGTTCAATCAAAGATTGCATCAGGCACTTATACTATAAAAAGCGTTTCAACAGTCGCAGATAAAGTAATAGGGATAGAATAATGTTGAAAAAATTTAATCAACAAAATGGTGTAACTCTCATCGAACTGATGATAACACTCCTTATCATCTCAATAATCATGTTATCTATTTATATTGTTTATACAGCTATTTTAAAGACTGCAACTGCAGAAAGAAAGATTGCCAAGAGTGAATTAGACATATTAACGATAATCTGGCCATTCATTAAAGAAGTTCAGACAGCAGGCTTTGGCATTCCAAAGACAGGAACATGCACACCCGCTATATCTTACTCAAGTGGTGTACTAACAATTCATAGCACAGCAGCAGGAGATAGTAAAAATGCAGGTAAGGCAAGTTTCATCGGAGCTAACTGTGGTGTGACCGAAATCCCTGAAGATGAAAACGTTATCGTCTTAAGTGCTATTACAAAAGATTATAAAGGTTCTGGGGTCATAAAAGACGGCAAGGTTGATGTATGCCAAGCAGTCTATACTGATTTATCAACAGTCGCTTACTGGGTTCCTAATACCACTTTCCCTTGCTATGAAACAAGTTACAAACTTGATGAATATACGACATCGAACAAACCTGCAATGTGTGCGGCTGGGACAAAAAAATTATCAAGAAGTGTTTCAACTACAGACGACCCATCGGACGATGTTTTCCAACCAATGATTGATTGTGTTAGAGCGTTAAGCTTTAGGTTTGGCTGTATTGAATCTACAGGCAATCTGACGTGGGTGACGACTCCCAGCTGTTCAAGTGGGAACTTAAGGCTTTTAAGGATAGGAATGCTCGTCCAGACAAGCCCAAAAACGGATATTCAAGGACCAGATACCATAACACTTTTCGAAGACCTTGGAACTAATAAATTAACTATAAGTTTAACTAATGAACAGAGGTATTATAAGTGGAAAAAGATAGACCAATCAATTGCATTAAGGAATCTGGAATAGCACTTGTCACAGCTTTAATCTTAACTGCTGTCATATTGATGTTAATATCGGGTGTTAGTTACTTAATCTTTCGTGGGTTAAGTGCTGTAATAATAAATAAACAGTTTGCTACCGTGTATGAGGCAGCAAATGGTGGTGTCGAACACGCAGCTGGGATTATTGTTTCATACTGGAACGGTGAATCTTACTCAGAACTTGGTAGTTATTCAGGAAATATTGATAGTGTTTTGCAATGCAGTAGCACTACTGATATTTTAACATATACGATTAAAACAGCTGATAACAAATATAAGATTGAGATGAAGGTTCAATGCCTTGGTAGACAGCCAATCCCTGGAGCTGGTGGCGCCCTTGCCTTCCCACCACCCAAAGGTTTAATGGGTGGCGGAACGGCAACATGGTTTCTATTTTACTCAATAACTGCTTCATCTGAAGAAACATCTAATCCAGAAAATAAAGGTAGAACAGAAGCAATCTATAGACTTGAGGCATAAAGGAGAGTATATTTCGCTATAATGCTTAAGGATTTATTTAAAATAGCTTTAATTATATTATATTTATTTTTATATTTGTTGGCTTGTTCTAATAAAAAAGAAAATGTTATATCTGAAAAACCCCCTTCTACAATAGAAGAAACACAAGTGAAAGTAGAAAAAGAACCAACAAAGCCCTCTGAAAATCTAATAAATAATAATCCACCTATTGTAGAAAGCATCATAGTTAATCCAAAGTTTCCTATTTTAGGAGATACTATAAACATCGAAGTAAAAACAAAGGACGCTGACGGTGATATTGTCAGTTTAGATTATCAATGGTTTAAAAACGGTGAACAACTTCGAGAATCTTCTAACAAATTAAAAATAACAGAAGATTTTAAGCGTGGAGACAAAATCATCTTAAAGGTAATACCCGATGATGGAAGGCAAAAAGGCAAAGCTGGAGAAGCTACAATTGTGGTAGGGAATTCTCCACCGTCGATCATCTCATCTCCTTCTCAGATAAATATCAACCAGAGAAATTTTACCTATCAAGTTAAGGCAAGTGACCCTGATGGTGACAAGCTGGTATATTCGCTTAAATCTGCACCATCAGGGATGACTATCAATCCAAATGACGGCTTAATAAGATGGAATGTGCCAGAAAATTTTAAAGGTAAGGTGAGTTTTACAGTTATAGTAAGCGATGGGAATGGTGGAGAAGCAATACAAGATTTTACCTTTGAGATAAAATCATATTAATCAACACCATCTCGCAGGTCTGACATTATCGTTTCTAATATATCTCCTATCTGATAAAACCCTGAAGGCAACTTTAATCTCTTCTCTATTATCTTCCTCTCAAACTCCATTATAGCCTTATCTATATCCCAACCCTTTCTAACAGAATTAAAAAAGAAATTATAGATTTCGTTGACCGTAAAATTCTTCTCAAAAGCTAATCTCAATACTTTGTAAAGCCTTTCTGCCTGGTCATCTGTAAAAACCTTAGACCTTATGTATTTTTCACATCTTCCCTTTTCTTTTAAATCATTAACAAATACATTCATCTTAAGATTATTAAATTACTAAGAATTATTGTTTGCAAAATTTATACCAAAACAGACAAAGTAGATGGCTGGGATTTTAAATGACTAAAGATGAATCCAGTTTTAATTTCTTGACTTCATCTCTTAGACTAAATCTTACAATATATAAAGATTCTCGTCTCTCTCAGGCTCTCTCACCCTTTTCTTTTTAACAACCTTCTTACTATCTAAGAATGGATTCTCCTCACCTTCAAAAAGATCACCCATGTCCTCTTCAATCTTTTCAGGATCTTCACCCGACTCCATTCTCCTTATTGCTTCTTCCATGCCTGAACCAAGCTTTAACCCTGTTATATTACAAATTTTTCTCATCAACTGTGCAGCCTGTCTTGGGTCTTCCTCATTCAAATTTTTCCCTTCTTTTTCAATTAAGGACATCGCCTTCGAAAGTTTCGATTCATCAATATCAGGGATATCTACATCGCTTCCTTCTTTCACACCCCTAAGGACCGAAAAACGAGAAATTATTTTTTCAAGCTCTACCTTCTTACACCTTGGACATATTGGTCTTTTTTGCACATTTACTCTTGTTGAAAAAAAACTAAATATTGTATTGCAATCCTTACAATAAAATTCATATATTGGCATTATATACACCTCGGAAAATAAACATATACCTATAAATTCAATATTAAAATTTGTTCTTATTATTTTCAAGCTCTTACAAATACTTGACTTTAGTAAAACCAGACTTTAGATTAAATTGTATACTTTTGATATGAAAAAAAAGATTTACATAATTGGTGCTGGGTTCACAGGGCTTGGTGCAGGACTAACATCAAAATTTAAAATATTTGAATCAAAAGAAAAGCCAGGTGGCATCTGTGCATCTTATAAGAAAGAAGGGTTCAGGTTTGAGATTGGTGGCGGACACTGGATATTTGGTCGCGACGAACTCACCCTTAGCCTTTTAAATACCTTTGCACTTTGTAAAAGTTACAAAAGAAAGTCTGCTATATTCTTTAGTGGAGAAATTAAATCTACAAAATCTTTAAGATACAAGTTTATTGACTATCCTATCCAGAACAACCTATATGCACTTGGCGAAAAACTTTCAAAGATAGCATTAAAAGAGATAATAGAGAATAGTAAAATTCACAAAGATGCGGAATCAATGGCAGATTGGTTGAAGCACCATTTTGGAGAGACCCTTTTTGAGGCCTTTTTTAAGCCTTTCCACGAACGATATACAGCAGGCCTTTACACAATGATAGCTCCTCAAGACCCTTATAAAACACCTTTTGATATTAAGGCGGTCATAAATGGAGCTTCTGGTAACCCTGACTTATCAGTAGGCTATAATGTTAGATTCGTTTATCCTGAAGAAGGACTCGATATTTTATCTCAAAGGATTGCTGAAAAATGCGACGTTGTATATTGTAAGAATGTCGAAAAGATATATCCATCTAAAAAAATAATAAAATTCTCTGATGGCAAAGAAAAAGAATTTGATTATTTACTAAGTACTATACCACTAAACAAAATCCTAAAATTATCAGGCATCAGTGAAAAATCCGAACTATACACCTCTGTAATGGTTATTAACATGGGGGTAGAACTTGGAGATTCAGAAATTGCAAGGCATGGCAATCATTGGTTATATATCCCAGATTCTTTATCAGGATTTCATAGGGTTGGGTACTATTCAAACGTTGATTCTAATTTTTTACCCAAGAATCACAAAAACCCAAATAAATTTGGATCCTTATACATCGAATTTGCCTTTAAACCTGAAAAAAGAAGGCTTGACGAAGAAAAAACAAGAAAACTTATAGATATGACATCAGATGAGCTTAAAAGTTGGGGATTTATAAAAAAGGTATTAGTCGTTGATACTAATTGGATAGATGTAGCATATACCTGGCAGACCCCTAAAAGCAATTGGGTTAAAGAGTCTATTGAAAAACTCAGAAAAAACAATATTATTTCCATTGGAAGATATGGGAGGTGGTGCTTTCAAGGAATACTCGAGAGTTTTAAAGAAGGCCTTTTCGAAGGAATAAAACACCGTATTTGAAGATGAGAGTCAACAAGATTAAACTTTTAAAATTAATCGATAAAATTATCGGTAAAACGCTCGTCTTGAGCCTCCCTGAAAAAGCCAAAAGTGATTATCTGACCTTGTCAAGTCTTTTAAATAAACCTGATTCCATAAAAGCCATCTTATTAATACGTCCGGGTGGTATAGGAGACGCTGTATTGTTAACTCCATCTATTAAAATCCTAAAATCTAAATTTCTTAACTCCCAAATCCATATCCTATGTGAGAAGAGAAATTCTGGAATATTCAGTTTAACAAAAGAAGTAAACGAGGTTTATCATTACGATAAAGATTTCGAAATCCTCAAATGCCTAAAAAATAAATATGATATTGTTATAGATACAGAACAATGGCATAGACTTTCTGCTGTCATAGGTTATTTAACTCGGTCACCTATAAGAATAGGTTTTGATACTAATGAAAGGAAAAAACTCTTCACTGATAGGATACCTTATAGCCATGAGGAATACGAAGTTTATAGTTTTTTTCATCTAATTGAACCTCTAATCGGAGAGAAGATCACAAATTTTGAAGAACCATTCATTGATATATCTGAAGAAGATTGTCTATCCTTGAATGGAAATAACGATAAGATTGCCATATTCCCAGGTGCAACTATTACTGAAAGAAGATGGGGAGCGACAAAATATGGCGAAGTTGCCAAAAGACTTAGTAAAAAAGGCTTTAAGATTTTAATCTTAGGCTCTAAAAATGACACTAAAGATGCTAATAAGATTTGCGAGTATTCTGATAACATATTCAACATGGCGGGCAAAACAACCCTTCAACAAGTTGCGTGTATCTTAAAGAAATGTAAACTGCTAATAAGTGGTGATACTGGCTTATTACACCTTGCATACGCCGTTGGGACACCGACTGTTTCTATTTTTGGCTCAGGTATCGAGAAAAAATGGGCACCAAGGGGAGATAAACACATAGTATTAAACAAACATTTAGATTGTAGCCCTTGCACAAGATTTGGTTACACACCTAAATGTAAAAACAGTGTTTTATGCTTGTCATTAATAACTGTTGAAGATGTAATGAGGGCTGTTGATAAGATTTTGAGTAATTAATCAACTATTAAATCAACCATTTCAGTAAAAGATTTAAGGTGACTCCCTTCCCAATAAATCTTATTACACTCATTACATTTATAGAATCTCGAAAAATTGTGATAGACAAAGTCGGGGACTAAATCCTTAATAGCTGTTTTTTTCTTTATCCTATTTAATATTCCATTACATTTAACACACCTCCTTACCCTCTTATTTTTTCTCAACTTAAAAGCATTCATAACTTCCTTCAACTGTTCTATGGAATCATTCTCTTTTAGTAAAAGGTACTTACTCAAACCTCTTATCTTAATCAAACGCGTGTCCCTGGTAAGTAACCACCTATCATCTCGTCTTGCTATCTTTATTAACATTTTATCATCGATATCAGGATAATAAAGCGTATCGAAGCCCATAAACCTGAGCCATCGTGCGAGTCTGCCAAGCATTGCATCCGCAATAAACTTCATACCCTAAACTAAAATTATTTCAAAAAAAAGACTGGGTCTCATAAATTCTTATGAGACCCTTCTCTTTGAATATATCTACTATTATTTCTCAGGCTCTGAAAATAAAGGACGAATTTCTCTCTTAACAAATGTATTCCTATATTTTGGCATGCCTGTCCCAGCGGGTATCATTCTCCCCATAATAACATTCTCTTTTAGCCCTCGTAACTCATCGATTGCACCACTTATAGCTGCTTCAGTCAAAACCCTTGTAGTCTCCTGGAAAGAAGCTGCTGATATGAAACTATCTGTCGTTAGCGATGCCTTTGTGATGCCTAATAGCAATGGTTTACCTTGCGCAGGTCTACCACCTTTAGCCTTAACCTTCATATTCTCTTCGTAAAATAATCTTTTATCCACCTGGTCACCAATAAGGAAATCGGTATCCCCTGGATCTTCAATCTTTACTTTTTTCATCATCTGTCTAACGATAACCTCAATATGTTTATCGTTTATTGAAACTCCTTGCAATCTATAAACCTTTTGAACCTCATCAACAAGATACCTTTGCAGTTCTTGAGGACCAAGAATATCCAGTATGTTATGAGGATTAACTGCACCATCCATCAGAGGTTCTCCTGCCTTTACCCAATCACCCTCATGAACACTAACATGTTTACCTTTTGGTATCAAATATTCTCTTATCTCATCACCACCTTTAATCACAACCACTCTCATGCCCTTGTGTGCACCCTTAAACTCAACCATTCCATCAATCTCACTCACAATTGCTTGTTCCTTAGGTTTCCTTGCTTCAAAAAGTTCTGCAACACGCGGTAGACCACCTGTAATATCCTTCGTCTTCGTAGTCTCTCTTGGTATCTTGGCAAGTATATCGCCAGGATATACAATGTCATTCTTCTCTACAAGTATATGAGCGCCAGCAGGCAACATATAACGCGCGGGTGTATTAGTCCCTGGGATCTTTTGTGTAACCTTTCCTTGCTCGTCCTTAATCGATATCCTTGGCCTCATGTTTGCAGGATAATCGATTATAACCTTATGAGAAAGTCCCGTAATCTCATCAACCTCTTCTTTTACCGTTACCCCCTCAACAATATCTCCTAATGCAACCTTACCACCAATTTCAGTTAATATTGGGGTAGAATATGGATCCCACTCAACAAGCCTTTGTCCCGCTTCCACCTTCTGACCGTTTTTCACAAGGAGTTTTGCACCATATACAACAGAATATTTTTCTTTTTCTCTACCCCTTGAATCAACAATAGATATGCTACCATTTCTATTCATTACTATTAATAAACCTTCTCTATTTTTAACTGTATTAATGTTTATAAATTTAACAGTTCCAGAATTTTTTGCCTCCAAGACCGTTTGCTCTACAACCTTTGATGCTGCACCACCGATATGGAATGTCCTCATTGTTAGCTGTGTACCAGGCTCTCCGATTGACTGTGCTGCAATAATGCCAATCGCTTCGCCTTTCTCTACAATCTCACCACTTGCAAGGTCTCTTCCATAACACATTGAACAAACACCAAATTTTGCTTGGCACGTCAGTACCGACCTTATCTTTATTGAGTCTATCCCAGCGTCAAGAATCTTTTGCAAGACCTCTTCATCTATTTGCTGATTCTTCTTCGCTATAACTTCTTTTGTTAATGGGTCCTTAATATCTTCTGCTGCGATCCTGCCAAGTATTCTCTCTTCAAAAGGCTCGATAATTTCTCCACCCTCAATAAGCGATGTGACATAAATCCCATCGTTCGTCCCACAATCATCCTCTGTCACTATAACATCTTGTGCAACATCGACGAGTCTTCGTGTTAAGTAACCAGAGTTCGCAGTCTTCAATGCTGTATCAGCAAGCCCTTTTCTTGCGCCGTGTGTCGATATAAAATACTGAAGGGGGGTCAATCCCTCCCTAAAATTAGCAGTAATTGGGGTCTCTATAATCTCACCAGAAGGTTTTGCCATAAGACCTCTCATACCAGCAAGCTGCCTAATCTGTGCAGTGCTACCCCTTGCACCAGAATCAGCCATCATGTAGATACTATTAAAGGCTCTTCGCTCCTGTAATTCATCTTCAGAAAGCGGTCTTCCATCTTCAGCTCCTAATTCCTTCATCATCTCCTCTGCAACCTTCTCTGTAACATTAGCCCAAATATCGATTACTTTATTGTATCTCTCACCCTGTGTAATAAGACCATCATTATATTGTTTCTGGACTTCAATGACTTCTTGTTCGGCTGCTTTTATCAACTCGGCTTTTTTAGAAGGAATATGCATATCATCCATTGAAATAGAGACGCCAGATTTAGTGGCATATTTAAACCCAAGTTGTTCAAGTTTGTCTAAAAATACAACGGTCTCCCTTTTACCACATTTTTTATAAATATATTCTATTAACTTACCAAGCTCCTTTTTGGTTAACGTTTTATTTATCATTGAGAATGGAATACCATCAGGAAGTATCTCACTAAATATAATCCTCCCTGGTGTTGTATCCACATAATCTCCATTTAGCCTTACTGTTATCCATTCATGCTCTTTAAGATTCCCAAGGTCATATGTCGCTCTAACCTCTTCTGGATCTGAGAATGTTTTAAGCTTCTTGTTAATATCCTTAAACCCCTTCTTTTCAACAAAATCAACGACGTCCTCATAAGTTGCCTCAACAAGTAAACCCTTTGTTAACTTTACACGGATAATATCATCTTTTTTGAGCCTTTGCCCTTCAAAAGCCTTTTTGGCTTCTTCAACATTACTAAATATCTTACCTTTTTCCTTCGTAAGATAATAAACTCCAAGTACCATATCCTGTGTAGGAACTACTATCGGTTTTCCATTTGCTGGTGATAGTATATTATTAACAGACATCATCAAAACCCTTGCCTCTATCTGTGCCTCAATAGAAAGTGGTATATGTACAGCCATCTGGTCACCATCAAAATCAGCATTAAATGCAGTGCATACTAATGGGTGAAGTTTTATAGCTTTTCCTTCAACCAAAACAGGGTCAAAAGCTTGTATCCCAAGTCTATGTAATGTTGGTGCACGGTTCAATAAAACAGGATGCTCCTTTATTACCTCTTCAAGGGCATCCCATACCTCAGGTCCTTCTTTTTCTACAAGTTTCTTTGCTGCCTTTATAGTTGAGGCATAACCTTTTTCTTCGAGCTTGTTAAATATAAAAGGTTTGAAAAGCTCAAGCGCCATCCTTTTCGGTAACCCACATTGATGTAATTTCAACTCAGGACCAACAACTATAACAGACCTACCAGAATAGTCAACCCTCTTACCAAGTAGGTTTTGTCTAAACCTCCCTTGTTTACCCTTTATCATATCACTTAGCGATTTTAATGGTCTTTTAGTCGTTGATTTAAGGACTCTGCTTCTCCTCCCATTATCAAAGAGAGCATCAACAGCTTCTTGAAGCATCCTTTTTTCATTCTTTATGATTACACTTGGCGCCTTGAGCTCTATCAACCTCTTCAACCTATTATTCCTATTTATAACCCTTCTGTACAAATCATTCAGGTCAGAAGTTGCAAATCTGCCACCTTCCAAAGGAACAAGAGGCCTTAAATCAGGCGGTAAGACAGGTATAACATCCATAATCATCCACTCAGGGCTATTACCAGATTTTCTAAAAGCATCAACTACCTTTAGCCTCTTAGTAAGTTTTTTCTTAATGCCAAGTGAAACAGCTTCATTTATTTTGACTTTTAGTTCATTGTAAAGTTCGTCTAAATTCACTCTCCTTAGTAGTTCTCTTATAGCCTCAGCACCCATACCAGCCTTAAAGGACGAACCGTACTCTGCTACCTTCTTTTTATATTCTTCCTCAGTCAGCAATTCCTTTTCTTTTAATGGGGTGTCTCCAGGGTCGATTACGACATAACTTTCAAAGTAGAGAACTTTTTCAAGTTGTCTCATAGTCATATCAAGTAAGGTTCCGATCCTGCTTGGCAATCCTTTCAAAAACCATATGTGTGCTACTGGGCTTGCAAGCTCAATATGGCCAAGCCTTTCTCGTCTTACTTTTGACTGTATTACCTCTACACCACACTTATCACAAACAACTCCCCTATGCTTCATCCGTTTATACTTTCCACAGATGCATTCCCAATCTTTAATTGGACCAAAAATCTTAGCACAGAAAAGTCCATCTCTTTCTGGCTTGAAAGTTCTATAATTTATTGTTTCTGGTTTTTTGACTTCGCCATACGACCACTCCCGAATCTTCTCAGGCGAAGCAAGTCTTATCCTAACAGCCTCAAAGTCTGTAGGATCCTTAGGTTTCTGAAATAAAGCGTAAATATCCTCTGTCAAATTTACTCCCCCTTATATTTTTTCTCCAAAAGCTCTACATCCAAGCAGAGACTCTGGAGTTCTTTTATTAATACATGAAAGGATTCAGGTACCCCTGGTTCAAGAGTCGCGTCACCCTTTACAATCGCTTCATACATTCTTGCCCTTCCTGTTATATCATCACTCTTTACGGTCAAAAATTCCTGCAATGTATAAGCTGCTCCATAAGCTTCTAATGCCCAAACCTCCATCTCCCCAAGCCTTTGACCTCCGAATTGTGCTCTACCACCGAGTGGTTGTTGTGTAACAAGCGAATAAGGGCCTATAGAACGTGCATGTATCTTGTCATCTACAAGATGATGCAATTTCATCATATACATGTAACCAACTGTTACAGGTTTATCAAACATCTCACCAGTCCTACCATCATATAAATTTATCTGTCCAGTAGTTGGTAACTTCGCCTTCTTTAATAAATCTTTTATCTCAGATTCTTTTGCACCTTCGAATACAGGAGTTGCTACGTGCATACCAAGTGCCTTTGCTGCCCAACCCAGATGCGTTTCAAGTATCTGACCAACATTCATACGCGAAGGAACTCCGAGAGGATTTAGAACTATATCTACTGGTGTTCCGTCAGGCATATAAGGCATATCTTCCTCAGGCAATACCATCGCTATAACTCCTTTATTCCCATGCCTTCCTGCCATCTTATCTCCAACTTGTATCTTCCTTTTCATCGCGATATAAACCTTTACAACCTTATTAACCCCAGGAGGTAACTCAATCCCCTTTTTTACTCTATCCATCAATCCATCATATTTCGAGTGTAAATGCCTTATATATTGAGTCGTCTCATGGCTAATAGCCTCTATCTTTTGTCTTATTTCTTCATCTTCGAGTTTTATACGTGAAAGATGTTCGTTTTTAATCTGCTCAAGGTCTTTATCTGTCAGTTTTTTACCTTTCTGACAAATTACTTCTTTCGTCTTAGAATCTCTCACATCTTCAGCTACCTTCTGCCCCACAAGTACTTCCCTAATCTTCCTGAATTTCTCTTCCCTTGCAATCCTTATCTCTTCTTCGAGATCCCTCTTCAGTTTGTTTATATCTTCTTCTTCTATAGACTTTGTCCGTGCATCCTTTTCAAGCCCCTTCCTTGAAAATATCCTCACATCCACAACCGTTCCTTCAATACCTGGTGGTACATAAAGACAGCTTTCTTTTACCTCTTCAGCCTTTTCACCAAATATCGCACGGAGTAATTTTTCCTCTGGAGTTAATTGCGTCTCACCTTTCGGCGTAACTTTACCTACAAGTATATCTCCAGGTTTTACCTCTGCACCTATTCGAATAATTCCGCATTCGTCAAGATCCTTTAACGCTTCTTCACCAACATTCGGAATGTCACGGGTAATCTCTTCTGGTCCGAGTTTCGTCTCTCTTGCTTCAACAGTGAACTCCTCAATATGAATAGATGTATATACATCCTCTTTAACCAACCTTTCACTTATGAGGATAGCATCCTCAAAGTTATATCCACCCCATGGCATAAAAGCCACAAGTACATTTTTGCCTAATGAGAGTTCACCATGGTCAGTACAAGGTCCATCCGCAATTATATCACCTTCCTTAACAATATCACCCACCTTAACAAGTGGCTTTTGATTGATACATGTTGCTTGATTTGACCTTTGAAACTTTATAAGATTATATATATCTACTATATTAGAGCCATTGGTTGTCCTTATTACTATCCTTGTTGCATCTACATTTTCAACAACTCCACCGCGTTTCGCTATCACTAAAGCACCCGAATCTCTTGCAGCAACAAATTCCATACCTGTGCCAACTATTGGAGCCTCAGAATTAATCAATGGGACTGCTTGCCTCTGCATATTCGACCCCATCAGTGCACGGTTTGCATCGTCATTCTCAAGAAATGGTATTAAAGAAGCGGATACACTAACTATCTGTTTTGGCGAAACATCCATATACTGAACTTCTTGAGGTGAGACCATTTTAAAATCTCCTCCAACCCTTGCTGATACTGTCTCACCTTTTAAATATCCCTTTTCATCAACTGGTGATGTTGCTTCGGCAATCACATACTTCTCACCATCGATTGCTGAAAGATATTCAACATCTTTTGTCACTCTACCGTTAACAACCTTTCTATAAGGAACCTCTATAAACCCAAAATCATTTACCCTTGCATAAGTAGCAAGCGAGGTAATGAGCCCTATGTTTGGTCCTTCAGGTGTCTCAATAGGACAAATCCTTCCATAATGGGTTGGATGAACATCCCTCACCTCAAAACCAGCCCTTTCTCGAGTAAGCCCACCTGGTCCTAAGGCTGATAGTCTCCTCTTATGTGTAATCTCAGATAGGGGATTCGTTTGATCCATAAACTGGCTTAACTGGCTTGAACCAAAAAATTCTTTCACTGCTGCCATGACAGGTTTTGCATTTATCAGGTCATGTGGTAAGGATATTTCAAGATCAGCCAAAGTCATCTTCTCTTTCACAGTCTTTTCCATCCTAACAAGCCCAATCCTAAACTGGTTCTCAAGCAATTCACCAACTCTTCTCACCCTTCTATTACCGAGATGGTCTATATCATCGACATCTCCCTTACCTGTCCTTAAATTAAATAAATACCTTACAATCTCTACTATATCTTTATCAGTTAAGACCCTTGTATCTATTGGAATTTCAAGATTAAGCCTTTTATTAATCTTCAATCGTCCTACAGGAGACAAGTCATATCTCTTTGGGTCAAAGAATAGCCCATCAAATAACTCTTTTGCTGCAGCAAGTGTAGGTGGCTCTCCAGGTCTTAACTTCTTATATATCTCGATTAATGCTTCATCTTGAGTATTAACCTTATCAGTAAGTAATGTATCCCTTAAAGAAGGTAAATAATGAACATTATCTATGAAGAGTAATTCAAGTGGTGATATATTTAATGAATATATCTTATTGAAAGCATCCTCTGTAATAACTTCGTTACTTTCGACTATAATTTCACCAGTAGATGGGTCTATTATATCCTTTAATGTTACTCTACCTATAAGCTCATCTTTGAATATCGGGATCTTTTTTATTCCAGACTGTTCTATCTTTCTAAGTGATACCCTCGTTATCTTACCACCTTCCTTTACAATCAATTCATTAGTATTTGGGACAAATATATTTACTGGAGACTTCTGCCCTATGAGTACATCACTTACATTTCTAGCGAAATTCCCATTTTCTATCTCTATTACTTCAACTGGATAGAATAGTTTTAGTAAATCTTCATTTGTATACCCGAGTGCTTTAAGAACAATAGTAGCTGGAAGCTTTCTCCTTCTATCAATCCGTACATATAAAATGTCTTTCGTATCAAACTCAAAATCGAGCCAAGAACCCCTTGAAGGTATCACCCTTGCTGAATATAAAAACCTTCCACTTATATGTGACTTCCCCTTATCATGACTGAAAAATACTCCGGGTGAACGATGTAGCTGGCTTACGACCACCCTCTCAGTTCCGTTTATTATAAAGGTCCCCGTCTCTGTCATTAAAGGTAACTCACCAATGTAAACCTCTTCTTCTCTCGATTCCTTTAACTTCTTTACCCCCTTCTGCTCAGTATCCCATAGATTTAATTTCACCTTTATCTTAAGTGGAGCAGCATAAGTAATCCCTTTTATTAGGCAATCCCTAACACCAAACTTCGGTTCTCCAATTGAATACTCTAAAAATTCAATAGAAGCAGTCTCATTATAATCCACAATTGGAAATACACTCATAAAAGCTGCTTGTAATCCTATCTCTTGCCTCTTAGAAGGCGGTACATCCTTTTGTAGAAACATTTCAAAAGACTTTTTTTGTATCTCTATTAAGTCAGGAATCTCAAGAAACTGAGGGACCTTCCCAAAGTTATGTCTTTTCCTTAAAGCCTTTATCATAAAACTCCTTTAAATTATATTATTTAAACCTCTTTATTAAAAATCTCACCTTATTTTATCTCTACAGTAGCCCCTTGTTCTTCAAGCTTTGCCTTAATAGCTTCAGCTTCTTCCTTTGATACACCAGTCTTCACTGGTTTTGGAGCATTATCGACAAGATCCTTTGCCTCTTTCAAACCAAGCGCTGTAATCTCTCTCACAACCTTGATAACCTGGATCTTTTTATCACCTGCTGACGAGAGAATAACATCAAAACTCGTCTTTTCTTCAGCCTCAGGTGCCTGTTGAGCTCCTGGGGCAGCACCAGGCATTGCAGCAACGGCGACTGGTGCAGCAGCCGTTACGCCATACCTCTCCTCGAACTCCTTTATAAATTTGGACATCTCGAGGACGGTCATGTTGTCAATAAACTCGAAAACCTGTTCCTTTGTTACAGCCATTTTAAGTTCCTCCTTTTGTTTTTTGAATATTTCACTTTAGATTTTAATTCTCGAAATTTAAAATCATCCTTCACTTTTCTTATTTTTTACTGCTTCAAGCACATAAGCAAACTTTGCTATAGTTGCGTTTAATGCATTAGCCATTTTTGTTAAAGGAGCAGCAAAACAACCAGCCAACATCGACAATAGGACACTCCTTGGCGGCATTTCTGCTACAACCTTCAGCTCATCAGGATCGCACATCTTTCCTTCAATAATTGCACCTTTAACCTTCAATTTTTCATTCTTCTTGGAATATTCAAGTACCTTCTTAACTGTTAATATTGGATCATCATAACTTATTGCTATACCCATAGGTCCTTTGAATGAATCCTTAGCTATAGATACAGGTGTACCCTCTGATGCAATCCTTGCAAGCGTATTCTTTACAACCTTATACTGAAATTTATTCTCTCTTAATATCTGCCGCAACTCTGACAATTCGGAAACTGTCATTCCTCTGTAATCAGTAAAAACTATAGCCTTCGCCTTATCAAAACTTTCCTTTAATTCTCTTATCTCCAGTTCTTTTTCTAACTTTCCCAGTTTAGACCCCCTTTCCCAGAGATGCTAAGTCAATAGTTAGCCCTGGTCCCATAGTTGATGAAATAGTAATCTTTTTTAAATATTTGCCTTTACTTGACGATGGTTTTGCCTTAAGTATTGAATTTATTACAGTAAGTGCATTTTCGACAAGCTTCTTGTCATCAAACGAAACCTTTCCTATAGGAACGTGGACAATCCCACCTTTCTCAGACTTGTATTCTATCTTCCCTGCCTTAATCTCTTTAACCGCCTTTGCAACGTCAAAAGTAACCGTTCCTAATTTTGGATTTGGCATCAAACCCCTCGGACCAAGAATCTTCCCAAGCTTACCAACAACGCCCATAACATCAGGTGTTGCTACAGCCTTATCAAATTCCAACCACCCGCCCATAATCTTTTCAACAAGGTCCTCTACTCCAACATAATCAGCACCTGCATCAAGCGCTTCCTTCTCCTTCTCTCCTTTAGCGAAAACAAGGACTCTTACCTTCTTACCTATACCATGTGGAAGCACTACAGTTCCCCTTACCATCTGGTCTGATTTTTTTGGATCAATCCCAAGATTAAAAGCAAGGTCAATTGTCTCATCAAATTTTGTAAAAGAATTCTCTTTAAGAATCTTTATAGCCTCTTCAAGTGAATACTGTTTTGTTGTATCAACCTTTTCTTTGACTGCAATCAATTTCTTTCCCATATAACCCTCTTAATCTATTATTTCTATACCCATGCTTCTCGCTGTGCCTTTTATGATGTTAATCGCCTTATCAATCGAGTAAGCATTTAAATCTTTCATCTTCTTTTGGGCTATCTCCCTTATCTGTTCAGATGTAACTTTTCCAACCTTCTCCTTATTAGGGGTACTCGAACCCTTAATAATACCCGCTGCCTTTTTAAGCAGTTCTGAAGCAGGAGGTGTCTTAGTAATGAAAGTAAAAGAACGGTCTGAATACACCGTAAGAACAACAGGTATTATTGTATCACCAAGCGCTTGAGTTTGTGCATTGAATGCCTTGCAAAATTCCATAATGTTTACACCATGCGGACCAAGCGCTGGCCCAACTGGTGGTGCTGGGTTTGCTTTACCCGCAGGTATCTGAAGCTTTACCTGTGCAATCACTTCCTTTTTCGCCATATTTAAATCCTCCTCATGCCTTTTCTACCTGAAAAAAATTAAGTTCTACAGGTGTTTGTCTTCCAAATATACTAACCATAACAGACAATCTCCCATGTTCAACATCTACTTCATCAACAATGCCTACAAAGTTCGTAAAAGGACCATCAATTATTCTAACACTATCACCTTTCTGGTATTGGGTCTTTACTCGTGATACTGGTCCTCTTTCTATTTGCTGTAAAATATCCTCTACCTCCTCATCCGATAAAGGAACAGGCTTTGAACCACCAACAAACCCCGTAACCCTTGGGGTATTTCTTATCAAGTGCCACGTCTCATCATCAAGTTCCATCTCTACAAGTATATAACCAGGATAAAATTTCTTATCACTTTCTCTTTTCTTACCACCTTTTAGCTCTATTATCTTTTCAGAAGGAATAAGAATCCTCGAAATCTTATCCTTTAAGTTTTTCTTGTCGCACTTTTCCTCTATCGTTTGTTTCACCCTCTCCTCAAATCCAGAATATGTATGAACAACGTACCAGTTTTTACCCATATCACCTCAATGCAAACTCGACTAACCTTGCAAGTCCAAGATCAACAATCCCTAAAAAGATTGAAATAATTATTACTGTTATAATAACAACCCATGTTGAGCCTATTAGCTCCTCCTTCGATGGAAAAACGACTTTTTTTATCTCAATCTTAACCTCTTTGAGAAATTCTTTAATTTTACTTACCATATCTTTCCCTTAACCAGTCATAAAATCTCAAATGCATTTTTTGGCAGGCCAGGAGGGATTCGAACCCCCAACCCTCGGATTTGGAGTCCGATGCTCTCGCCGTTGGAGCTACTGGCCTACGCCTTTATCTCCTTGTGTAAGGTATGTCGCCTGCAATGCTTGCAATACTTTTTTAACTGAAGCTTATCAGGAGTATTTTTTTTATTTTTTGTACTTGAATAATTCCTATTCTTACATTCAGTACATTGAAAAAGTATTATATCTCGCATTATTTAAAAGCTCCCATCCAAAATTTATATATTAATCTATTCAATAATCTCAGTTACTACCCCAGCACCCACAGTCCTTCCACCTTCCCTTATCGCAAACCTTAACTCCTTCTCCAACGCTATGGGCGCTATCAACTCTACAGTTAAATTAACATTGTCCCCAG
>Ga0315298_1000746_pt1 | contig 62762 bp, 58 predicted proteins | sample WHS_1_MG_FD_203077 | JGI IMG/M metagenome (GOLD analysis project Ga0315298, IMG submission 203077) | Extremophilic microbial mat communities from Washburn Hot Springs, YNP, Wyoming, USA - WHS_1_MG | ecosystem: Environmental > Aquatic > Thermal springs > Hot (42-90C) | place: USA: Wyoming...
TCCACGGCGCATGGCTGGTCGACGCGTTTCAATTCCTCATAGGTAGGCTCGGGACGTGGCGCCGACCTGGTCGAGGCCGATCTGCCGGGCGCGTTTCAATTCCTCATAGGTAGGCTCGGGACGATTGACGCGCCGGAGGCTTTGCGCCAGCAGCGCGTAAGTTTCAATTCCTCATAGGTAGGCTCGGGACGAGGCATTTGGGCTTGCGTACCGACCAGTTGGCACAGTTTCAATTCCTCATAGGTAGGCTCGGGACGGCAGCGGGTAGTAGATACCGCCACTGGCACGAGACCGTTTCAATTCCTCATAGGTAGGCTCGGGACTCACCTGGTCGCTACCGTCGAAATCACCGAAGAAAAGTTTCAATTCCTCATAGGTAGGCTCGGGACGGGCAGTCCGGTTCGACATCGACGTCCCCCATCGAAGTTTCAATTCCTCATAGGTAGGCTCGGGACGGGTATCCCGAACCGCGGCGATCAGAGCACCATCCACGTTTCAATTCCTCATAGGTAGGCTCGGGACGCGTCGCAGGCGCTCGACACGGTCCTCGCCGTCGAGGTTTCAATTCCTCATAGGTAGGCTCGGGACTTCGATCTTGGCGAAGAGCACCCTGCCGCTGATCGTGTTTCAATTCCTCATAGGTAGGCTCGGGACCTCGAGGTCGATAAGCGTCTCGCCGAGGCGGGAAAGGTTTCAATTCCTCATAGGTAGGCTCGGGACTGGCGCGTACGAGACATAAGTACTGCCCCGCGCACAAGTTTCAATTCCTCATAGGTAGGCTCGGGACTCCTGCTACCACGCCTTCCATTACCATCTGGTCGTAGTTTCAATTCCTCATAGGTAGGCTCGGGACCGAGTACCCAGAGCAGGTCGACGACCCATGGATCGGGTTTCAATTCCTCATAGGTAGGCTCGGGACACAAGTTCGTCCCAGTCCGCCGCCGGGCCGAGTTCGGGTTTCAATTCCTCATAGGTAGGCTCGGGACTCGGCGTCGACCAGGTTGGCCCGGTGCAGCTTCGCGAGTTTCAATTCCTCATAGGTAGGCTCGGGACGACTCATATTGCGGACTATTTTGCCGCTACTCTCACGTTTCAATTCCTCATAGGTAGGCTCGGGACTGATACCGTTCACGCCCGTTTGGGCATCGGAGACGAAGTTTCAATTCCTCATAGGTAGGCTCGGGACCTCCCGGCCGGGTCCGGTTGCCGGCCTGGGTGGATCGTTTCAATTCCTCATAGGTAGGCTCGGGACAGGACTCCCAGGACCGACAGCTCGGGCCGGCCCTCCAGTTTCAATTCCTCATAGGTAGGCTCGGGACATAATCTCCTTTCTTTCCAGTGGATCAGGCCTGAGACGTTTCAATTCCTCATAGGTAGGCTCGGGACGCGGCGCATCGCTGCGCGGCGCCGACCTGGTCGACGCGTTTCAATTCCTCATAGGTAGGCTCGGGACGGTCGCGACCTCGGGACTGAGGCCGAGTACGCGGCCTGTTTCAATTCCTCATAGGTAGGCTCGGGACCTTGCCTGCCAAGTCTAACACAGTATGACGGCTGTGTGTTTCAATTCCTCATAGGTAGGCTCGGGACCAGCACTCGGGGACCGATCCCACCCCCTCTTGCCTGCGTTTCAATTCCTCATAGGTAGGCTCGGGACTCGGGTCGCGGGGGCATCGCACCCTGGTACGGACGGGTTTCAATTCCTCATAGGTAGGCTCGGGACCTATCGCGTTCAGCGCATCCACCGCCCTGAACATCACGTTTCAATTCCTCATAGGTAGGCTCGGGACGACGCCAACCTCAGCCAGGCCGACCTGCGCGACGCGTTTCAATTCCTCATAGGTAGGCTCGGGACTCTGGTCACCAATACTACACTCGGTGACAATTATGTGTTTCAATTCCTCATAGGTAGGCTCGGGACCGGCCACCGGTGGGGAAGGAGGAGCGAAATAATGGACGTTTCAATTCCTCATAGGTAGGCTCGGGACGAGTGGCTGCCCGTCCTAGACCTGGACGGGGAGCCAGTGTTTCAATTCCTCATAGGTAGGCTCGGGACTTCTTACCTGGGACCGAACGTCCTGATCCATGCGGTGTTTCAATTCCTCATAGGTAGGCTCGGGACGGTGGTGACGAGGCCGGCCAGGTGATACCGGACTCCCCGTTTCAATTCCTCATAGGTAGGCTCGGGACGCCAGGCCGACCTGGGCGACGCCGACCTGCGCGGCGCGTTTCAATTCCTCATAGGTAGGCTCGGGACGCCAGCCGTTTCTCCGTCTTTCTCGCTATTTCTCGCCAAAGCTCCATTTTCTGGAGGCGCCCCGCCGTCGGTCGGTGGTAGACGAAACTCCTTCTAAGTTCGACGGAAGAAGTCTGTTTCAATCCCCCATAGGCAGGCTCGCGATCCTCCCCGCCCCAGTCTATGCCAAGCGTCTTCATAGGATCTGCCGTTCCGACGAGTCTCGCGGCAGGCCCAGCACTTCGCGGGTGTAGTATTGCTTCGTCCTAAACTTGTAGATCACTAGCGAGTCCTCGCTTTCCACCATAAAGCGCTTAATGTCTAGTTGCAGCTTCTTCAGCCCCGGTTCTTCAATCTCCCCTTCAAAGACCGACTCCTGCACCCAGGTCAGATACTTACGCAGCGTCTTTAGATACTTCGCCACGCGAGTCTCGCGCGCATCATAGACCACGATCACAAACATCCACCCCACCCCCTATTACCAGAAACCCATCACAGAGGCGGCCATCCTTCTGACGGACCACTGCCGAATCCCCAGAAGCACCGATCACGCCCGGCGTTAGCCCCGAATACCTTAAGATCACTGTGATCCTCGTGTCTCCTGTCGAGTCTTGCCACGCCAGTCGCCGTCTTATGGCCAGACGCAGAGAGGGCGATCTTCTCTTGTCTCATGCTCCCGCGGAGCGGTTCTCCACAGCAAGGGCACTGACGGCATTATAACATATACAGAACTCTGTATCCCCTGTTTCTGTGTTGTCTCCCCCCGCTACCACTCGGAAACGAATCCAGTGTACTCTTGTTCTCCAATGAAGTGCCGGTACAGCTTGTAGCATTCTAACCGCAGCGTGTACCGGTACGAGACCTTGCGCTTCAACGCCCGGTGCATGTACGTCTCCTGCAGCCGGCCTTCGAACGCGCTAACGAATACCTGCCGTCCTTTCTCTTTCAGATAGACTCCCCCTAGCTCCTCGGCAAAATCATCGCCTCCAAGCTGCCGTTTGTTCACCAAAGTGAAAATAGTGCGGTCCACCAAAACGGGCTTGAAGACGTCGGCGATGTCAAGATTAAGGCTAAAGCTCCGCTCGTTCGTGGCATGCAGATAGCCAATGCGCGGGTCGAGCTGGGTACGGTAGATCTCGCTTAGCGCTGTGACGTAAAGCATTGAGTTGCCAAAGCTGATTAGGGCGTTGATCGGGTTCGAAGGCGGCCGCTTCTCTCGTGTGGTGAAGGCAAATGCCTCGTCGTCTAGGATCCGGTTGAACGTCCCATAGTACATGGTCCGCGCCCGCCCCTCGATGCCCATTATCGTGTCCACCTGTTTGGCTTCGGCCAATTGCTCCAAACTGCGCGTCAGATCGTCGATTTCGGCTTTCAGGTCGCGTCCCCGGCGCTGGTAGTACTGCAGGTTTCGCAGGGCGTTCTGCAGCGAAGCCCGCACAAACTCGCACGCTAGGTGCTTCCGTTTCCCGGCGTCGAGATAGTGCTCCGCCTGACGTAAGGTCAGGAACCCAGAATTCAGCCGCGACCGCGGGTAGTAGGTGCCGCTATAGTAGCCATAGTAGTTGAAGAAATGGAGAGCGACCTGCGACTTGGTCAAGAACTCAAGGAAGCGCTTGTTCAGCGTCACCTCCCCGAAGACGTTGATGTCACTGACGGCTTCCACTGGAATGGCCTGCCTTGTCCCGTCGTCGCGCGTCAGCCACACGGTGTTGTCTTGCCGAGATAGCTCGCCATTGGAGAAAACGTAGATCGGCTTGGCCATTGCTTATCTCCAGTGTCACCCCCAGCAAATCCCCGCGTAGGCGCAGGGCCTACAAAACGGTTTCTGCTCTGCCGGTGGCGGTTTCTCGGCGCTGCGCACTGCCTCGATCTCTCCCAGCACCTCCTCTATCCGCGCCTCCATCTCTGGCGTAAGCTCCATCTCGTACCGCCGTCTCTCCTCTGGCACGAGCAAGACCCCCTTGGTTTGGACGCCCTTCTTGTGCTTCAGGTAGTAGAGATAGTAGGCAAGTTGCAGGCGAGCCGACTCCAAGGCTGCCAAACTCTTCTTCACCTCGGCAACTACCCCCTTGTTGGAAGCGATGTCCATGACCACCGTGTTGTCCAAATTGATCTTCCGCCGGCGCTCGCCCGGATAGGAGAACTCGTCGATCAGCCGGCCGATCTGGATGTTCTTGTCTGTCTCGTCGGGCAAGATGTTATGGGCCATCAGCCACACTTGCCGTGCGCAGATCGAGTAGTACCAAACTAAGGTGCCGCCGATCCCCTTCTCCACCTCACGGCTCCCTTCCTACGCCAGTAGCGGAATTCATCTGCCGCATCAACTCCGGTCGCCACGCACCCGAACCATCTCCCACTGCGCCGGCGGTCGCACTCTCGTACCCGTCAAACCATAATCTGTTGACGGCCTTCTCACCACACTTCGACCGCGGGGCCCTCCGCCCGGAATCCGGTGGTCGGGTCGTAGTACTCTTCCAATAAGTCCAGCGGGATATAGTACAAGTGCCCGACCAGCGGCGGCGGGTTTCGCTCCAGCGCGTTGCGCCGCACGCCGATCACCTGGCGGCCGAACTCGCCCTTGATCGGGGCGAAACGTCGCCGCCGCTCTCCCAGGTCTGCCACCTGTCTCAATTCCTGATAACGCTGCCACAGAGCTTGAGCCTCACCGTCGGTCTCCACAAACACGTCGGCCTGGTCACTGCCTCTGATCAGCTCGAAACGCGAGACGCTTTCCTCCCCGCCATCAAAATTCAGCTCGCCCATTGCCTTAAGAACCAGCCGCGAGCTTTCGTCGGAAAGACCTTCGGCCACTAGATGGTAGTACCGCTGGACGACGTCCAGGAACTCCACCTCGCGCAGGCGGCGCTCCATGCTGCCGAAGGCCCGCCGGGTGCACTCCAGTAAGAACGGATCGTAGATGTAGCGACTGTACTCGCGCGGGCGAGCGCTGGATACGTCCATCAACCGCACTACCCGTGCACGCCCGCGCCAAGCCTTCTCCCCATGCCGGTTGCAGCGACCGGCCACCTGCACGAGAGCGTCCAGCGGGGCGAAATCGCGGTACACCAGGTCACAGTCGAGGTCTACCCCAGCCTCCACCACCTGCGTGCTGACGATCACCTTGCGCCGCGGGCAGGCCGTGGCCTTCTCGATGCGACTCAGGCGCTCCTTCGGTACGACATGCGAGGACAGGAAGTAGTACTCCCCATCCCCGGGCGCCAGTTGCTGTAATGCCTCGAGGAACGAACGCGCGCTAGCGATCGTGTTCAGCACCACCAGCACGTCGCGATCCGCAAACCGGTCCATGTCGGCGGCCACCATCTGCGCTAGAGCGTCTAGACTCAGAGGCTCGCCCAGGCTGACCTCGAAATCGACCCGGTCGAGGGCGTGAAACAGTTGGTCATTGCCAGCGGCAAGCTCAAAGCATTGGTCCGGCGGAAAGATCGCCGGCTGGGTGGCCGTCATGAGGATAAACGTCAGCCCAAACCTCTTGCTCAGTACGGCCGCGGCCTGCCGTAGCAGCAGCCAGTAGCGGTGTGGCAGGCACTGCACCTCGTCCAACAAGACCACGCTGCCCACCAAGCGGTGGAAGCGGCGCAACGACCGCCCCCGATGGCCGATCAAGGTGTGGAAAAGCTGGACAAAGGAGGTGACGATTACCTCGCTTTCCCAGCCTTCGATGAACATCTCCGCCATGTCGGGCTCGAACTCGTCCTCGCCACGGCGGTAGAAGACATCGGTCAGATGATGATGGGCGAGCAGCACGTCCGAAGCCGGATCACGCAAGACGTCGCGGAACACACGATGGATCTGGTCGATAATGCTCAGAAAGGGCAGGGTATAGATGATACGAGGCGGCTCGGCCCTTTCCTTTGCCAGCCGCTCTCTCAACCCAAGGGCAAAGGCCAACGCAGCCAGTGTTTTGCCCGAACCAGTGGGTGCCGTGATCGTGAACAAACCCCCTGGCGGCACCTCCTCCACCCGCTGCACCACCCCTTCGTACAGCTTGTTCCGCAGCTCTCCCAGCCGGTCTTTGGGCTGCGTCCAGCCGCGGTGAAGGCGGTAGTCGTCCACCATGCCAGCGCTTGGGCCATCCGTGCGAAACGACCTTGGCGCACCCGCCGCCTGACGGCGGTCCGTGTCGATCAGCGTCGAGAACAACAGTTCGGCGAGGAAGAAGCACTCCAGTTTGTCATCGGAGTGCGTGGGGTTCAGGCTCCGCTGCCGCAACGCTCGTCTTGGCCCTTTCAGGATCATCTCAGGCTGGGCGACGGCCCGCTTGAGTTCGGCATGATGCCCCGGATAGCCGATTTCGGCTAACAGCTTCGCAAATGCCCCCTCAGGAATGGAGTTTATTTGTTCTGCCAGCGTCTCTTCTTCTTGCGGGCGCAGCCTGGCCAGGTCGTCAAGAAGCGAGTGCAGGCTACCATGGTGGCGGCGGACAGCCGCATAGGCCATCGCCGCTACCACATCGGCAGGCAGGCCTGCCGCCGATTGGCCTGCTAGCACGTGAGAGACCCAGGCGCAGACCATCAGCGCAGACAATCTGGCGTGGTGGGTATGCTCTTCGTTCTTCAGCCGGGCCTTTTCCGGCGCCGCACTCGATAAGTAGCGCTGGAAGTACGCCGTGCTCTTGCCCAGATCGTGCCCTGCAGCAATGGCGTAAACGACGTCGGCCACCTGTCGGGGGTCGATCCAGTCCCATGCCAGCGGTAGAGCCAAAACCGCCTCAACAGCGATGCCGGCCACTGCTTTCAGATGGTCTCGAAGCAGAGTACCCGGATGGGAGTACAAATCAGAGCCAGACCACGTAGTCATCCCCAATCTGCCACCCATCAGCTACCTGCGCCCGGATCGTCTGCCCGGAAGTTTCGGCAAGCACGTCTTGCCACTCCAGAACCACCCGGTTCTCGTCCATCAGTCTGGGCACGCGTTTCTTGTCGTAGCGTTTGCGGTTCTCAAACTCGACCCCCTGCCCCTCCATGGGCCAAACTACACTGGCCACCGGCAGCACCGAGGTGACATTGACGACCGATTGGCCCGCCGGCCGCGCCGACCAGTCGCCTAGCCAAGCGAAGTCGGCCAGCAGTTCGCTAATGCCGAGGCAGGGAGTGTAGACCGAGCGATGGTCCCGGACCATTTGTGATAGCTCTCGTTGCCTGCTCTGGTCGCGCAGCATCACATAGATGCGAAACCGGGGCTGCTTGAGGAATTCCGCATTGATCTGAGTGCGTGCCTCGACCAGCCCAACGCTCAGCACTTGGCCTTTGGTCTCCAGCCAGTTCAGACCAAAATGGGCGATCTTCACCGGTTTGACCATCGCGACAGCGAGACGAGCCCGCTCTGGGTCGAAGACCTTTGCCACGTCGCTCTTGGGCACCCCTAAGATCCCACCCACTATCCCAGCAATGGTCGGCCGTGGCGGTACCGGGAAGGTTAGTGGCGAGCGCGTGGTATAGAAGCGGCGGAAACATCCATAGTCTCCCCAGATTTCGAACACCAACGCCTCGCCCGGCCAGCCGCCAGCCTCAGAAGCTGAGTCTCTCATACTCGACTCCGTTCACTAGCCCGCTAAGATCTGCCAAGGGCATTCCGTCCAGCAGGAGGCGAAGGCTGGGGTCCCATTGCCACTGGATCCGGCTAATCCGGGCGCGGTTTTCCGCCAGGCGTTCCGAGAGCTTGGTGACATCCACCGCCAGTTCGCTCACGCCCCGAAGCTGCCGACTATCCTTGCCAAAGGTCTGTAGCGCCAGCAGATGATCCAACTCGCCGCTATGGTAGTTCTTCTCCCTGTAGATCACCCGCAAAAGCAACCGGGGCATCTGCCCAAACTTAGAGCGGGAGATCAGGTTCTTGGTCCCGTGCCAAAGGCCCTCCAGCATCAAGCTGACATCTTCCTCCGTCAGCCAGACCTCCTTCTTCAAGCCCATCTGCCGCTGCAAATTGGCGGCGTTCTCGTTGACCACCCCGTAGAAGCAGATCAGGCTATAGGGCACAATAAATACCTCGGTGAAGGTCCCCTGAGCACGACCCGCCGCTGAGGGCATTACCGTGGTGCCGCGCACCTGCATCACCTCCACCGGGTGCAGCGACCGCCCAAACTTGAACTGCACCGGTCCCGTAGCAGTCAGGCTCTGGTTCTGCACGGCAATCGTCGCCCCGAACAGCCGCAGGTCAACGCATTGCTCGAGGATCTTCTCTGGGTCGCTGCCTAGCTGCTTCTGCCGGACTTCCTTAGTTTGGAGCTTGCCGTCGCCGTCCACAATGCCGCGGACGAAAACCTCCTCGCCCTTATAGTCGATGAGGTAGTCCCGGACCGTGCGCTTCAGGCGCACATCGGTCACAATGTTCTGACCGGTGTCTTCGTCAAGGCGCGGCCGGTTCTCGTCCACCGGGTCCCCGTTAGGGTTCGCATCGGTTACGTCATAAAGGAAAAGAATCTCCGAACGGTTCTGTACCGGAGTAGTCATCGTCAAACCATCCCCTTTCGTCTTTAGTCTCCTTCATCTGGCGAGGACGCGTCGGCACCGCCCTGAGACCCCACCGCGTCCCAGACTACGTGCACCAGGTTCATGCCGAGAACGAAGTAGAAGCTAACCTCGTCAGGCGACAGAGTCGCGAGATCGTGGCCAGCCTGAACCATGTACGCAGCGACCTGCTGTGCCACGCGCCGTCGGGAAAGAGTAAACTTGTCATATTCCTGCAGTTTGTTCTCCACCTTCGGCAGCAAGACCCGCAGGTCCTGCGCTGTGAGGCGCAGACCCTTGAGCTGCTTGAGAAAAGGAGTCGCCTTGCGGTCGGCATACTGAACGTCGAGAAGCATCTGCGTAAGGCTTCCCAACAAGAACGCCGCTTTCGTCGCCTCGTTGTAAAAGGTCCCCGGATAGCTGGTGAAGGTCCGTTCCAAAGCCTTCACCTGATCATCGTCGCGAAGCATTGTCGCTTCCAACCGTCGCTCACCTCCTCGCAGGTTGTCTAGAATGCCCAAGCGTTCCAGAAAAACCAGATTCATCCACGCGTAAACCGGCATGCGCCAGAGATTGTCTACCGTGTGGGCACCCCCATTGTTGTCGTCCCCGCCGGCCTTCACCGGCCTCTGTCCATAGTCGCCGGCCCATTCCACCCAGGTGCCAATGCCTCCATCCCAGGAGTGTATGGACCGCATATTGGCCACGTCCCGCCGGATACGCCCCAGCAAAGCGGCCAAGAAAGTACCTCGGTCAAGGGGCTGCCCCCGCAGGATGTGGCCGATGATTTCAAGGAAGGGTGTCCAGAGAATCTCTTCGCGGCCACCAGCCTTCGTCTTACTGAAGAAGGGGCTCAGTCGCCTCAAGTTGTACTGCAGCTTGCTGGCGCTGAGGAAGGGAACCCGATCGACAAACTCCTTGGCCTCGAAGATACACCTCAGTCGAGAAGGTAGCACGTCGTCCACGGAGAGGAGGATCCGCTCCATGGCATTGGAGCGCTCGAGGAAGACGAAGTTCAGCGTCAGGAAATCCTTCTGCTCGGCCAGAATGTCGAGGATCTCGTCTTCTTCGCCCATGATCCGCCGCGCCATGTCGCGGTCCAACCTCTGCTTGTTCTCCCAAAGCCGGATGATATCGAGCGCTTCATCACTTCGTTCCAGATCCACAACGAACTTCGGCACCAGCCAGTAGCGCAGACCACAGAAGCGGAAAGTCATCTCCTCCTCGACGAATTCGCGCCCTACCTTGAGCCGCACATAGCAATCCATGCACACCGGCAGGTTGCGCCAGATCAGACGCTGGTCGAAGCCTCCGGTGATAAATCCCGGCTTATCGAAGGTGGCAAATTTGAAGACCTCGGAGGCGATCCGCCCGGAGACATCCTTCCGTTCGCCGCAGACGCTGCAGTGTCCCTGCGCCGAACTCTTGCCAAAGACCTCCTCCCGCAGCAAGAAGCGGTAGATCGCCCGGAACGGGAGTGCCGGGTCTCCGATCCACTGCGAGTGGGCACCGTCACGGAAGCGGCACGTCACCAAGAGCCGGTTCCGCCCCCCTTTGAGCGATTCGACGGCCTTCGCTAGGTCGGCATTCATCGCTTCTTGGCTCCGGTTACATTCTGCTAAGAAGCTGTCCAGCCACTCTCGCTGCCCGGCAGGCAGCAACTCCCTGATCTTGGACCGGCTCTTGTCAACCTTGGTGACCCAGCCCATGATCCTCATCCGGAAGGTCTTTTCGGCATCTGTGATCAGTGCCGTCGGTGTGCCGAGCGGTCCATTCGACGGACCCGAGGTGAGAAAGTACCCGGCCGCCTTTGCCGGATCGTATTCGCTCAGCTGGATTTCGCGGTAGACCGGTTGCGACAAGCCAAACTCGAAGGTCAGCACATGGGTAGCGCTCGGCTGTTCGAGCAGCATTTCCACCGAATCGCCCGCACCGACCGCTGCTTGCCGGCGCTGGCCTAGCGCCGCGATAGCCTCAAGCATTGCCTTGACCTCCTTGACGCGCGGGCTGGACCATGCCAAAGCCCTGCGAATTCTTGCTCCCCATCCCGGCATCAAGCGCCAGACGGATTAGCGCGGGTGTGCCGCGAAGCCGATAGTTGCCCATCCACCCCTTGACCACCGTGCCCTTGTAGAAAGCCAACGCCTGATGCCGGCTGGATATACCCACCGGCTCGACGCTCAGGTCCCAGTCAGCTGGTGGCTCTTGCCCGAAAAGAGCCCAGTACTTCTTGCGCAAGTTTCCCGCGATCTGCGCTGCAAACTCATTCTCAAACGGGCTATAGTAGTAAGTCTTTTTCCCACCGGCCGGCGTGTACAAGGTGCTATAGACGGTGATCGGCGAAAGCGCGGCGACCACCAGGCAGTCCGGTACGTCCATTTCCTCGGTCAGACTCACCGACTCCACGGCAGCCTCTGCTTCTCCCAGTACTACAGTGGCGGCATGCAGCAGCCGGCCGCCAAGGCTACCAATAAACCGCTCGATTGGCGAGGCCACCTGCAGCTCCAAATGGTCCCGGAAGACCAGGCGCTCGCCATGCCGCTCGAACCGACCAAATAGGCGCGAAAACACGAAGAGCTTGAAGGACCTACCTTCTAGCGAAAGTCCTTGGTCGTGGAGGTATTCAGCCAGGTCCGGATCGATGTGGTGGTAAATCAACCCCTGCACCAGATGATTGTAGTGCACGGGAACGGACAGTGCCGCGGCCACCGGCCGTAGCCGAATGATCATTCGCATTTCTATCTCTCTGCGCTCTTGGGTATGCTACCGCCAAGGAATGAGGGGAGCGACCGCGCCCTAAGACTCTCGCTTGCCGATTATACCATAGTATGCGAGGAAGCGATCAGCAAATGTACGACAATCTATGACCAATTTGGTGTGGATAATATGGGGGGCCGGTATCGAGCGATGCCCGCCGCGGTAATCCTAGAAGGTCAACACTTAGGACAAAGTGGCACGTCGCTTCCCCATGCGCCGGCTTGTCTGACGTCAACGCCGCGAAGCCGACGCCGACCCGCCAAACCAGATGCCGGCCCCGAGGATGAAACCGAGGTTGTACCAGATCCCGTTGTTGTAGACCTCGTAGAAGCTGACGTCACTGCGAAACAGGGAGATGATGAACGTGATCGGCGCGATGATCCCCTGCCACAGGCCGAGCCAGAATCCGCCGACGGTGCCACCCTCCGGAGCAACGTTCTGCAGCGGGTTCGGCCCTGGCGCACAGGCGCTTAGCAGGATTAACGCCGCCACCGTCAGACCAACAAGAACGACGGGACGAATGCCGATTTTCACTACTTCCAGTCTCCTTCCACAAACCGATCAGGCCGCTATCAGCCATCAGCCGTCAGCTATCAGTGCGGATGCCGCTGGTGCTTGCGGCTGATCGCCGATGGCTGACGGCTGATCCCTACTCGGGTTCTACTCCTCGCCGCTGACGACGGGAACCGGGAGAGGTTGCGGTCCTCCCCGGAAGGACCGCTCCGCTCGCAAGTCAGGCAGCCAGTGCAACACGCTCGGCAGGTACCAGTTCCAGTGGCCCAACAGCTTCATCGACGCCGGGACCAAGATGGACCGAATGATCGTGGCATCTACCAGCACCGCTACCGCTAGGCCGAAGCCCATCTGCTGGATCATCACCAGATCGCCCATGGCGAAGCCGCTGAACACGGCGACCATGATTATGGCCGCGCCGGTGATGATCCCAGCAGTGGAGCGTAATCCAAAGGCGACAGCCTCACTGTTGTCGTGGGTCTCGTCGTAGCGCTCGCGGATGCGGCTAATCAAGAACACGTGGTAGTCCATGGAGAGGCCGAACAGCATGGCGAAGAGGAACACCGGCAGCCAAGACTCTATAGTATCCACCTTCTGCAGGCCCAGCAGGCTCGCGCCAACACCCTTCTGGATCACGAGGACTAGCAGACCGTAGGCGGCGCCGACAGAGAGGAGGTTCATGACAATCGCCTTCAGGGGCACGATCAACGACCGAAAGACGACGGTCAGGAAGACGAAGCTCAGGGCAAGCACGAAGCCGAACACGTAAGGGGATTTCTGGTTCAACATCGTGGTGCCATCAAGGCTGGCCGCCGCCTCACCCGTGACCAGGACATTCGCCCTAACGCCCGAGAAGGCCTCGGGGATATGCTGGTTTCTAATGCGCTTGACGGCGTCGGACGCCAGATTGCTGCTAGAATCGGCCGGAACAGCCACGGTAAGAAGCGCCAGATCGTGGGCGGCATTGACTTGCAGGTGCACCGGACCGAGGATTGGGTCAGCCTGCAGGGCGTTCTGCAAACGCTGGATCGCCGCCTGAACCGGCTCGGTGTCGATCGCGCCGTCGATCACGATCTCAACAGGAGAAATCAAACCTACAGAGAACTCCTTGGCAAGGATATCGTATCCTTGCTTCGCCTCAAGGCTATCCGGCAGTGTGCTGATGCCGGAGAAACCCGTGCGAATGTCGAAGAAGGGAGCCGCGGCGCCCAGCAACAGACCCACTGCCAGCACCAGGCTGACCACCGGGTGCCTCATCACGATGCTCGTCACACGATCCCAGAAACCACCAGTATGCTCAGGGGCATGCGCCACTGCATTCGATTTTCGGAAGGGCAGGTGCAAAGCGTTGACCTTGTCGCCCAGCAGGCTGAGCAGCGCCGGCAGGATTGTCAACGAGGCAAACACCGCGCCTGCTACCACCACAATACCACCGACCGCCATGCTCCGGAAAGTCTTATCGGGCATCAGAAACAAGCCAGACAGGGCGAGGACAACGGTGGTGCCACTGAAGAAGGTCGCGCGGCTCGCCGTGGCGCCTGTGCGCCTGATCGCCTCAAGCTTCGCCAGCCCACGCCGGCGTTCCTCCCGGAAGCGCGAGATGATGAACAGCGAGTAGTCAATGCCCACGGCTAGCCCCAGCATCGAGACCATGTTAGCTGAGCTGAAGATCAGATGGTAGGCCTGACCGATGATGGCGACCGCGCCGAAAGCAACAGCAATGGCCACAATTCCCAGTCCCAAGGGCAAGACCGCGGCCACCACTGCCCCGAACACCAAAACGAGAATGATCAGGGCGACCGGCATGCTGATGAACTCGGCCTTCTGCATATCCGTTTCGGCGACCTGCATCATCGAATGGGCAAAACTGGCACTGCCGGTGGTGAGAACCTCGAACCCGCCCTGCCCGTTCGCGGCGTCAACGACTTTCAGCAGTTGGGGTACGTTTTCCACGGCGGTCGAGTAGTCGCCGGTCAGTACCATCGGCATGATCGTGGTATGGCCGTCGGCCGAGACCAGCGACCTCTCACCCGTAAGGTAGTAGTTCATCCCACCTTCGACCACGCTATTGCCGAGTGCCAGAAGATCAGCGTAGACCGTGTCTACCTTGTCCCGAAAAGCGGCGTCGTCGACCGTAAGGGTCTCCGACTTGACGATGACGATCTCCTGAAACTTCTCCGGCCCGTTGAGACGCTCTTCGAGGAGAGCCGCACCCTTGGTGGATTCCAAAGACGGATTAGACTCCATCTCGGTGGTCAAGGCGCTGGACAGGAGACCGGAGACGAGGACCCCGGCGATTGCCATGATCACCACCCACACGCCGATGGTGGTCCATGGACGCCGGGCACAAACGTGGGCTAGGGTTTCGGTTGACACTCTCTTGAACACGCTTCCCTCCTTGTCGATAGGCACTAGGAACACACCACATGACCATGGTAACCCAGACTTCTCTACCGGGCACCCGCCCCGGGGCCAGTTTATAGGTCAGCCAAGCGGAGGGTTTCATTCCTAGCCAGGTGGTTAGGCTTACGCCTAATCAAGTGGGGAAGGGATAGGGTCGAGGTCGGACACCGTGCGAAAACCAGAGGTTGGAAGCGACGTCAATACTAGGGCCGTTACTTCAAGTTTGGCGGGTTAAGACTGATCCGCTGTAAGGGCTGTAAAACCGTATTGCGTGAAACGGTGGTCGAAAGCGAAATCAGATGGAATCTGTAAACGCTCCATCACGACAAAGCTAACGGCGTCGGTTAGGGAGAAACCCTTGTCGTTGTAGCGGTAGACGACGCCTAAGATCCAGCCACGAGTTCCATGATCGCGTTCTGCATGTGCAGCAGGTTGTCTTTGGCCTCGAAGTTCTGGCAGAACGGCGATTTCATCGCCTCGGCAGATACCTCCTCTCCCCTCGTGACGGGGGGACAAGGCAGAAACAGCCCCTTTTCGCCCAGAGCCGAGAGGTGATGGGTCTTGATTTGATAGGGCGAGAAATCCGACTCAATTCGTTTCTTTTGCAGGTCGTCGTCCGCATGGGGCCAGCAGTCGGTATAGATCAGATCGACGGTCTGGAGGGCACGATCCAGGTCATTGGTGACGACGATTTCCCCTTTCGCGCCCTGCTTTAGGGAATGGAGCGTCTCTTGGCTTACTTCGTATCCTCTAGGGCAGATCTGGGTCACCCTTATCGGAAAGACCGCGGCGGCTTCCAGCCAGCTCAGACAGAGGTTGGTGGCTTCGCCGACAAACACAACGTTCAATCCGTCGAGTTCACCCCGATACCGGCGTACGTACTGCAGGTCGCCCATGATCTCGCACGGGTGGCTCTGGTCCGTTCTGGCGTTGATCACGGGTATCGGGCTGAGGGAGGCGACGTGCAACAGGTCCTCGTGCCGCTTCGTGCGAAGAACGATCATCGAGAACCAGTTTCCCAGGTAGGCAGCAATGTCGTCCAAAGGCTCGTTGACGCCAAGCTCGCCGGGAATGAACGATACCGAGGCGCCCATCTCCTTCGCGCCGAGCTCGAAGGCAACCCGGTTGCGGAACCCTTGCCCGTAGAACCACAGCGCTACGCGCCTACGCCGGAGCAACTGCGGCATGCTGTTCTCTTTCCACGCCACTCGTAGCTGGTCAGCGCGGTCGAGCAGATCGGTCAGTTCTTCGGTCGAAAAGTCGCGGAGGGAGATGAAGTGCTTCATGTCTTGCTCCGATTACCCGGTTGATTTGCCGGCATTCTAGCGTTGACCTCTCGCTCAGTCAACCATCGCTAACCTCTACAACTCGAATCAGGTTAAGATAACGGCGATCGAGGAGGGAGTCGCCCTTCCTGAGCGAGCATTGACGCATGACCGTTATCTTTCCCTTTTCTCATGCGTTATCTCCAGCAGACACCAATCGAGGGTACCTGTAGATGGTGAGCGAGACAACGCTTATGAGAGCCTTGACTGGAGACGCCGAAGCTTTTGAGGCTATCGTCGTCTGGTACGAGCCCCGCATCTATCGGTTCCTCTACGCTCTGCTGCGCGACAGGGAGCTGGCAAGGGATTTGACTCAGGAGACGTTTCTTTCGGCCCACTCCCACATCAGAAGAGCCGGTGCAGACCTCAAGCTCGCAGCCTGGCTCTACACTATTGCTAAGAACCATGCTTTCTCCGCGCTACGGCGCCGGCGTCTTGTCTCCTGGTTGCCACTGCCGAAAAGAAGGAAGGAGGGCGAGGCAGAGGAGGAACTCGACGTGGGACAGGGCGGAGATCTGGCTGCGGAGGTTGTGGAGCAGGAGGCCTTGCGCGAGGCGTTGGCAAGACTGAATCCGGAATACCGAGCTCTGCTTCTACTGACGGCGGAAGGCTTTTCCTACGGCGAGATTGGCCGCATGATGGGGTTCAAGGCGACGGTAGTTCGCCAGCGAGTCTACAGGGCTCGCGAGCGCCTGCGGGAAGTCTACCGGGATTTGGAGGACTGACGATGGACGAAAGAACGTGTAAAGAGATTGCCGAGCTAGTTTCGGCATACAGGGACAATGATCTCACGCCGGAAGAAAGGGCGTTCGTTCAGGCTCATTTGCCTGATTGCCCATCGTGCGCTGCGGACCTCGCCTACTACGAGAAGCTGCACAAAGGCTTGCAGCAGCACCTAGCTTCGATCCCCGTGCCACCGTTGGAACACACTGAGAGTACTCTGCGATACAGAAAAGGGATGGCTCTGACGGCGGCGGACGCGGCTAGGGGAACCAGGCGTAGGATATCACCTAGATTTGCAGTTGTGTCAGTAACGGCCGCCACCGTGCTCACCCTTGCCCTCGTTGGCGTTGTCTACCTCGGCCGCGGCTCTGAGGAGGCGCAGGCGCGAGAGATCCTCGACAAGGCGATCGAGGTGGCAGGCAATCCGTCTGCTATTAGCGTTCGCAGCGTGGAGCTAACGCGCAAGCAATGGATCAAGCTATCTAATCCCCCTTATCAGAGTGAGATCAAGGGTGACGTTCATCTCTGGTGGCAGACGCCCAACCTATGGCGAATCGAGTCTCAGCAGTCAGTCTCGACCAGCGGATCCGTAACGGACTATTTCGGTACCTTCGTAGCTGATGGGAAGACCATCTGGAGCAGCACTGGGACTGCGGAGGGAAACAGAGTAACGATTCTCCCCTTCGATTCGCCGATCGACCCCTTGGGAAGGACGATGTCGGACGTGCACTGGTTCTCGAACTTTGCCGAGCCCGGAGGCGACCTGGCTTCACTCTTCAATAACGCCCGGCAATGCTACGATCCGAAACTATTGCGCGAGGAAAAGGTGGCTGGCCGGCCGGCATATGTTATCGACCTCGGTCCTAACAAGTGTCCGACTGATTCGGCCTCCTATGATCTGCAAGGCCGTCGCGTCATTTGGGTGGACAAGGAGACTTTCCTGGAGCTCAAGGGTGAGCAATACGCGACAGAGCCTGGACAGGGGTTGATCTCGACGTATGAGGTGACCAGCGTGCGCTATGACGGCGAGATCGATCCGAAAGTGTTTACCTTCACGCCGCCACCCGGTGCCGTAGTCCAGGACCGGCGGCCAGTGAAACCATCGGAGGACGTGACGCCACGGTGATTTGTCGAGGCGGCGCTTGCTTTCGACGAACTCGGAGAGCAGCGTTCGAGTTATGGCTCAAACCGGCGCACGCTCGCGACCCGGTCGAAATGGGAATCGTAGCTATACAACTCCGCCGCTTCTCGGCCTTCCAGCAGGGCGGCGTGATAGCAATCGACGTAGTCAATGGGTAGACTGGTGTAGAGATCGAAGATCCGGCCAAAGAGGCGTTTCTGGGGGATCTTCAGATTAGGTAGATTGATCAGGGGCAGCAGCCGGTCGCGCACCTCTGGCCGGCTGAGGTTGTAGGTCTTCTTGCCGGAAAGCACAAAGACTAGCTCGGCAATCACCAGGTGAGACGTCCAGGCCGAAACCTCCCCTCGCTCAATCGCCTGAACCAGGGCGAAGCAGGCGGGGGACTTCGCCGGGTCGTCGTTGAGAAGATGCCGGAGGAAGATATTGGTATCGAGAAAGCGGGTGCTCATCGTCGCCGTTTGCGCGGGGCCTTCATCTCCTCCATTACTTCCTCGGCCACCCCTTCCTCAAACTCCCGCCGCAGCTCTTCGAAATCCTCCGGGCGTCTCCGGGGCGTCACGGATCCGAAAGTCATCTCCGCGACGGACCGGATGGGCCTTAAGGTCGCCTGTTCTTTCTCCGTCTCGCTAATGGACAAGGCCACCTTGTCTCCTTCCTTGAGGTTCAGGGCCTTGCGGATCTCGGCTGGGACGGTAATCTGTCCTTTGCGGGTGACGACGGTTAGGAGTTCTCTCATAAAAATGATCCTCATAGGCAGTAGTACTAAGCTTGATAAGGTACTACCATTCTACCAAAGAACCTACTCTGTGTCAAACGGAACGTAGGGGCAAGGCGCAGGACGATTCAACACGGAGATACGGAGATCACAGAGATCTCAGGGTACTTGGACGATGCTGGACGTCGATCGCCGCTTCCAGGCGTTCGTCGGTGGTTCGTCAGAACCATGAAGACTCCGTGTTAGATCATATCCCCGCGGCCTCTCCATGTCTCTGTGTCTCCGTGTTGAACCCTCGTCGTCAGTCCTTTTCGAGCTCTGGCAGCAGCTTCTCGAAGTAGTGCAGCGACTCGGGGTTGCCCAGGGCATCCCGGTTCAAGACGGGCCGACCGTGGACGATGTTGGTTACCGCGGTTTCCACCTTCTTCATGTTGAGGGTATACGGGATGTCGGGAACCGCGAGGATCTTCGCCGGAACGTGGCGGGGAGAGGCGTTCTGTCGCAACGTCTTCCGGATCTTGTCCTTTAGCTCCTCGGTCAAGCTGTATCCTTCCGCGAGCTTGACAAAAAGGATCACGCGCTGGTCTCCGCGCCAGTCTTGTCCCACGGCCAGGCTGTCGGCGACCTCGTCCAGCTTGTCAACCTGATTGTAGATCTCCGCCGTGCCGATGCGCACCCCCGACGGCTTGAGGACGGCGTCGGAGCGGCCGAAGAAGGTGATCCCTCCGGTGTCGGCGTGGATCATGATGTAGTCCCCGTGCCGCCAAACGTTGGGGTAGACGCCGAAATAGGCGTCCCTGTATCTTTTCCCTTCGGGATCGTTCCAGAAGTAGAGCGGCATCGAAGGCGAAGGGGCTTCACAAACCAACTCGCCCATCTGGTCGCGCACAGGCCGGCCCGCCTCGTCGTAGCAATTGACCTTCATTCCCAAGCCTGGCGCCTGCGTTTGCCCGGCATAAACGGGTAGCGTCGGGCTGCCACAAGCGAAGCAGCCGTTGATATCGGTGCCGCCGGAGATTGAGTTGAAGTGCAGGTCCTCTTTGATCGCTTCGTAGACGTACTCGAATCCTTCAGCAGAGAGGGGCGAGCCGGTCTGGGAGATCTCGCGCAGCGCCGACAGGTCGTAGTCCCGCTTGGGCTGAAGCCCTTGGCCCTTGAGGTAGTTGATGTAGCTGGCGCTCGTGCCGAAAATGGTAACCTTCTCGTCCTGAATCAGTCGCCACATGGCGCCGTCGTCGGGATAGTTGGGATTGCCGTCGTACAACACGATCGTCGCCCCCACCCCCAGGGAGCTCATCAACCAGTTCCACATCATCCAACTACAAGTGGTAACGTAGAAGATAGTGTCCTCCCGCCGCAGGTCGGTATGCAGCGCCAGCTCCTTGAGATGGTTGATCAGGACGCCCCCGCCGGACTGTACCATACACTTCGGCTTGCCCGTCGTGCCAGAAGAGAACATCACCAGCGCGGGATGGTCGAAGGGGACCTGCTCGAATCGAATGGACGGTTCGCGAATCGCCCCTACAGGGCCGGGCGCCACGAAGTCATCGTATAGCACGGCTTTCGGGATCTGGCTAAGGTCGGGCCTGGTCCCGGCGTAGGGAACGAGGACGACCTTCTGCAGCGAAGGGACGCCTCTGGCGATCTCGGCGGCATTCTTCGCCGAGTCGAAGGTCTTCCCCTTGTAGAAGTAGCCATCGACAGTCAAAAGAACCTTGGGCTCGATCTGGCCGAGCCGGTCCACCGCCGCTTGCGGTCCGATATCGGTGGCGCAGGAAGACCACACTGCGCCTAGGCTGGTCGTCGCTAGCATGGCGACCGCAGTCTCGATCAGGTTAGGCATGTAGCCCACCACGCGGTCCCCTGGCTTGATGCCTTCTTGACGCAAAGCGCAGGAAAGCCGGGACACGGCAGCATAGAGCTCGGCGTAGGTCAGGCGAGCCGCCTTCCGATCCTCGCCCCGAAAGATAAAGGCAACACGATCGTCTCGGTAGCGCAGCAGGTTCTCGGCGAAGTTTAGCCTGGCGCCGGGAAACCACCTGGCGCCCGGAAAATGACTCAGGTCGTCCACGACCTGGTCATATGGCTGCGAGGCCTTGATCTGGACGAACTCCCACACGGCAGCCCAGAAATCCGGTATCTTCTCCACCGACCAGCGGTGCAACGCGGCGTACGAGTCCAGCTCGAGCCCATGTTTCTGGTTGACGAAGGCGATGAAGCGGGTCATCGCCGCTTGGTGCTGGCGTTCTGCGGAAGGCTTCCATAGCAACTTTCCCATCGGACGCTCCCCCCTTCAGGAGTGATGAAGTCAGAATGCTGAATCAGGCCGGAACGCCGCGTTCATCGTTCATCGTTCTACCTGACAGCTGACAACTGCTTAGCAGTTTACTCCATCCTTGCCCTCTAAGTCCAGACTCGACAAGCGTTAGGTTTCGCCGTACAATGCGACTGTGCGACACGGCCTGGTCCCTCACTGGAAACGGTCCCGACAGCAGCGAGTTGATCCCTGGGTCTCAATGGCTGAGGACAGGGTTGGGTGTATCTTCTGATACGGTGGAAAGGAGACTGAGAGCACTATGGAAGCAGAGCAGGCGTATGCGACCCTGGCCGAAAGGCTAAACTTCCCGCAATCCAAAGCGTTGGGCGACATCCTACGATACCTGATGACGCCAGTCCAAGCCAGATTAGCGGTGGAGCTGCCGGCCCCACCCGAAGAGCTAGCCGAGAAGGTGGGCTTGGATCTCCCCGCGGTGAAGGCCGAGCTACATGACATGTTCGTCAAAGGGGTGATCTTTCCCAGAGACGCCTGGAAGGAAGAAGGCTTCCGGTTTGCACGGGCGGTGGTCCAGATCCATGATGGTGCCGAATCCCGTGGTGGCTGGAACCCCAAGGCCGATCCGAAGCTCGGCGAATTGTGGGAGGCCTTCTCCAAAGCCGAATGGTACCCGAGCCGGCGCGCGACACCGCCGCTCGCGGTCCCCATCGACCGGGTGATCCCGGCCTATCGAGCAATGCCGCCGGAGATCAAGCTGGAGCCATGGGAAGACGTCCGGGTGGTGCTGAAAGAGGCTTCGCAGATCGCTGTAACGGCCTGCGCCTGCCGCAATCAGCGGCTGGCCGTCAACCAAGACTGCAAGTTCTCGCGTGCCGAGGTCTGCCTGCAATTCGACCGCAGCGCAGACTACACGCTCGCCAGAGGCTCGGGGAGAAAGATCACCCATGACGAAGCGCTAGAAATCGTCGACTATGCCGAGCAGCATGGCCTAATCCACTCCACCTTCCGCAATGCCAAGGTGACAAATGCCAACGTGATGTGCAACTGCTGCTTCGATTGCTGCGGTGCCTTTCAGGTGTACACCACTGGTGGCCTCTCGATTGCCCCGCGCATGGCCAAGAGCAGATATCAGGCGGTAATCGACGCTAAGGCCTGCAACGGCTGCGAGATGTGCCAGCCCTATTGCGGCTGGGGAGCGATCAGCATGGTCGACGGAAAAGCCGTTCTCGACCCGGAGAAATGCTGGGGCTGTGGCGTGTGCGTCCTCCAATGCCCGGCGGAGGCAATGACGATGAAGCTGGTGCGGCCGCCGGAATGGGTACCCGACTTCCTGCCAGCCAGAACCACTGGCACCTCGGCCTGATCGGAAACACGTAGGGAGGAACGGAATGGACTACCAATACATCATCTACGAAAAGAAGGATCGCATCGCCTACCTCACCCTTAACCGGCCGGAGGTGATGAATGCCATCCATCCTCCAGCCGGGCAGGAGATCAACGCCGCTTTCGCCGACTTTCGCGACGACCCCGAAGTTTGGGTCGCGATCGTCACTGGCGCGGGCGACAGAGCCTTTTCCACCGGCAACGACCTCAAATACACGGCGGCGCATGCCGGCCAGGCCGGTCAGATCGTCGGCGGGCGGCTGCTCGCAGGTATCTTCGGTTCTAGCTTCGAATGCTGGAAGCCGATCATCGCCGCGGTCAACGGCTATGCCCTGGGCGGCGGGTTCGAGCTTGCCCTGGCCTGCGACATTATTGTCGCCGCGGAACATGCCCGTTTCGGCCTGCCGGAGCCGACAGTGGGACTGATGGCCGGCGCGGGCGGCGTGCACCGACTACCTCGCCAGATTCCTTTGAAAATGGCGATGGACCTGCTCCTTACCGCTCGGCAGATCACGGCGCAAGAAGCGTTTCGGCTGGGACTCGTCTCCGAGGTGGTGCCAGCAGACCAACTATTGGCCACTGCGCAGCGGCGGGCAGAGATGATCCTAAGCTGCGCCCCGCTTTCGGTACGGGCCACCAAGCAATCGGCAATGGTCGGCCTGCGGATGCCTCTCGAGGTTGCCCTTGACCACAACTACTCCATGGTCCAGGCGATGCGGGAATCCGAGGATATAGTCGAGGGGCCACGGGCCTTTGCCGAGAAGCGAAAGCCTCAATGGAAAGGACGGTAACGGATAGCCATCAGCTAGCGTGACCTACCGCGCTTCCCAATGGTCCGCAGCCGGTGCTCTTGCGCTCCCTTCTTCGCGCTTCGCCGCCAGCGAGAAGACGACCCAGGCGCCGCAGAGGTCGCAGTCCACGCAGTCCACGTCGTTGCCGTAGCAGCAATAGGGCGTGACGAAATCGCCAGCGCCAAGATATAGGGGCAGGACGAGCTGCTTCGAGGGGCAGTCGTCGGTGACGGCCTTGGCGTTGGCGGAAAGCATCAGCTCGAGGCTGCGGCCTTTGTTCCAAACAAAGTCGGGATACTTCTCCTTGAGCCGCATTACCGCGTGCACGGCCTTGTCACGGCGGGCGAGCGAGCCCCAGGTGAGGTCCGAAGTGTCGCCCTTTGGCGGCACGTAGAAGGAGAAGGTCATTCCTTCGATGCGGGTCGGCCGGAGGATCGTGACCAACTCTTCGAGGGAGTCCTCGTTCTGCCTCGTCACCACGCACTGGCACATTACCTGGGGACCGAAATGCTCCGGGATCCGGGAGAGCGTGGTCATCACCTTCTTGAAAGTTCCTTTGCCGCGAATGGCGTCGTTGAACTGAGGTGGACCGTCAATCGAAACCACATACCGGCAGTTTGGCAGTTCGATGAGGTCGAGAGTGCCGTTGGTGGTGACGGTGTTGTGGGCGAAGAGCTGCGTTCCTTCACGCAGCACGTCCGGCCGCAGCAGCGGCTCACCACCCATCCACAGCATGCTCTGGAAGCCATGGCGGCTACGCCACTCCGCCAGCCTCCTCAGGGTCGTCGGAGTGTCCATTTCGTCCCGGCGGTTGTTCGGGTTCCCTTTCCGGTAGACAAAGCAGTGTCTGCACCGCAGGGTGCACCGGTTTGTAATGTTGACCATCGCGGCGGGGTACTGGCGAGGAAGGCTTTCTATCATGGCTAGCTCAGACCAGGGTCATACATCAATCAGCGCCTCACCAACCAATAATGATCTCATCCAAGGCGCGCTTCGGCACGTGGTGGACGCCAGCGGCGTCGCGCCAGTACTTGATATCGCCCCCCGGTCCCACAGGTTCGATTTGGACGGTCTCCTTGGGCTTGCCCAGCGCCAGGACAAGCAGGATCTCGTAACGCGGTTCGATCTTCAGCGCCTCGCGGAGCGCCTCCCGCTTGAACGACGCGACGATGCATCCGCCCAATCCCTTCTCGACGGCACCCAGCATAATGCTCTGCGCGGCAATGCCATGATCAATCCCAAAGGTCTTGCTGATCTCGGTGTCGCCAAGAACAACGATATAGGCAGCCGGCCTCTCGCCCTCCGCCGGACCGTCCCAATCCCGGAGATAGGCCGCCCAACCCAGTTGAGCGAAGATCTGCGCGTTCGTCTCCTTGTCACACGAAAGCATATACTTCAGCGGCTGCCGATTCGCTCCGGAGGCCGAAAGCCTCGCCAGGTCCACAAGCTCTCGTAGCGTCTCCCTGGAGACAGAAACTTCTTGGTGAAAACGCCGGACACTCCGGTTCTTGACAATCAGATCTCTCAGCATAAACTCAATACCCCATCGCCTTATCGACAACGTTCTTAAGCTCTTTTCCGGCGATATAGCGCCGGATGTTCTCCGCAAAAAGCGCTGCGATACGCTCGTTGTAGAACTCTGTGGAACCGGCAACGTGGGGCGTCAGGATGACGTTCGGCAGATCCCAGAACTCGCTCTCCGCTGGTAGAGGCTCCTGCTCGAAGACGTCCAACGCGGCCCCGGCGATCCAGCCCTCCTTGAGCGCGCGGATGAGCACCGGCTCGTCGATCACGGCCCCGCGGGAGACGTTGAACAGACAGGCCGAAGGCTTCATCGTCCGCAGCTCTTTCTCGCCGATCAGCTTCTCAGTCTCGGCGGTCAGCGGCACGCAAAGGGCCACAAAATCACTCGCCGCCAGCAGTTCCGCCATTCTTTCGCGGGGGTACATCGTGTCCACGTTTGGGGGAAGCAGCCCTGTAGCCGATCGGCGTGTTGCCAGAACTCTCATGCCCAGGGCCTTGGCTATCCGCGCCAGTTCGGTGCCGATGTGGCCAGTGCCGACGATGCCCAGCGTCTTCGTGTTCAGCTCGCCAGCGCTGTACCGCCGCCACCTCCTGTCCTGCCGGTTGCGCTGCGCGTACGGAATCCTCTTCACGAACATCAGCATCGTGCAGATGATCCACTCGGCAATGGGGATCGCCGCCACGCCGCTGGCGTTAGTCAGGATAAGGTCGCTCTTGGCGATCGGCGTGTCGCTCAGCCAGTTCGCACCGGCGCTGGCCAATTGGATCCACTTCAGCTTGGGAGCGCGGTCGAGGATATCAAGGGGAAACCGGAAGGCCAGCATCGCTTCGGCTTCCCGCAAGGCGGCCTCCGCGTCGGCCACTGTGAATGGGGATGGGCTGGGTGGGCGGTGCAGCCGCGGGTCGAGGGCGAAGGCCGATTCAGTAGTGTACATGAGTTCGACGTCCGGATGGGCCGCCGCAATGGTCTGGAGGTCTTTCTCCTGCATTTCGGTTGCCACAAGTACCTTGAGCGGTGCCATGGTCGATCCTCCTCCACTTGCCAGGTCAAGATGCGTTGATTATACGTCCTTAGAGGGGAATTTAGAACCCAGCGCCTGTTACCCGCCGGACGTCTAACCAGTTCGCCTATTCCCACCGCACGGCAATGGGTTTGCGGTCGACGGCTCGCAGGTAGCGCAGGCGGGGATAGCCGAGAATGATCACGCTGAACACCCTGTGGCCAGCGGGCAAGGATAGCGCCTCAGCCAGCGGCGGGTAGTCGTTGGCCGCCATCTCGCAGAGCCCAATGTAGCAGGTCTCCAGGCCCATCGTGCGTGCCGTGAGCGCCACTGTCGTCGAGGCGATTACCCCATTCGCCGCAGGCATGCTGGTTAGCATCGGGGAATGGAAGATCATTACTGCCGGCGCCCGGTAGAAGATCGGGTCATAGCCAGCCTTCCTCGCCGGAGCGAAGCCCGTCCCATACCTCAGGTGTCGCGCTGCCTCGAACCACTCCGGCGTATCCTTCTGCCCTCGGGCTTCAAGGGTCGCCAGGGTCTCCTTCAGGGATTCGATTCGGCTGATGAAGTAGTCCATGGTAAGGTTGGCATACTGGCTAATCTTGTCGCGGTCTTGCACGAGGATGATCTCCACATTCTGGACGTTGCTCCCCGTCGGCGCATACCGGCATACGTCGACCAGAGTCTCCAGATCCTCTCGCGGAATGGGCTGGTTCTTGAAAAACCGATGGCTCCGCCGCTCGCGGATGAACTGCACGAAATCCCGGGTCTCGAAGGACACCTTCTTATCGTAGCGGACAAAGTTGTCCATGTTCATCTGATGATGGACGATGGCATCGGTCGGGCAGAGGGCGACACAGTGACCGCAGAGGTTGCACGTCTGCTCATTGGCTTTGGCCGTCACCTTACCGTCCGTCTTGGCAAAGACCGCTGCGCACCTCGTTATACAAATGCCACAGGCATTGCATTGCTCCTCGTCGATCGCAATCCAACTCATCATTCGTCCTCCATAGTGACCATCTGAAGACTCGTCTCCCGTAGCGCAGGGAGCCCGTCCCTGCTTCTCCCCAGCAGGCGACAAGCCCCTGCGCTACGACACGGAATCGTCAACTCCCACTCATCGGCCCGAGTATACCAGAAGCAACCCCTCACAAGTCAAGCGCGAGGAAACCAATGTTTGGGGCCGACTTTGACACGGGAAGACTCTCGATTGACTTACCGTACAGCAGGTGGTAGCATGTTAAGCGCTACTAGGAATTCGAACCGATCTCGACTGGTGCAAACCAATGGTAGTTCGCGAGCCCACCCAGCGCTTACAACACCTACCGGCCCAAGTCACCCTCCTTATTGGCCGAGAGAAGGAGATTGCAGACGTTGCTCGGCGGCTTCTGACCCCGTCGGTCCGCCTGCTGACCCTCACCGGCCCCGGGGGCATCGGCAAGACCTGCCTGGCCCTGGCCGTCGCCAAGAAGGTGCAAGACGAGTTCGCCGACGGCGTCTTCTTGGTGTCGCTGGCCCCCATTCGAGACCCGAATCTCGTCGTCCCGACCATCGCTCAGACGCTGGGTCTTCGGGAAGAAGGAGTCAAACCACTAGCCGACGTTCTCCAAGACTACGTCCACGACAAGAAGATGCTTCTCGTGCTGGACAACTTCGAGCAAGTCATCGCGGCGGCGCCCCTAGTGGCGGGGCTACTCGCCGCCAGCCATGAACTGAAGATCCTGATCACCAGCCGGGAGGTGCTCCGCCTGCGCGGCGAATTCCGGTTTGTCGTCCCTCCTCTGGCCTTGTGCGATCCAAAGGGCCTCCATGCTCTGGAGGAAGCAAGGCGATCAGATGCCGTGCGGCTCTTCGTCGCCAGGGCGCAGGAGGTGAGCGCGGATTTCGCCCTGACCGACGAGAATGCCCAGGCCGTCGTAGAGATCTGTTGCCGGAGGTTAGAAGGACTGCCGCTAGCGATCGAGCTGGCCGCCGCGCGCGTCGCGCTGCTCACCCCACAAGATATCCTGGAGAGAATGGATCACCGGCGACTGAGAGTGCTGACCGGCGGCGCCAGAGACTTACCCGAGCGTCAGCAGACAATGCGCAAAGCCATCGCCTGGAGCTACGACCTGCTGGACGACATAGAGAAGAAGTTGTTCCAACGGCTGTCGGTGTTCACCGGAGGCTTTACCCTAGAGGCAGCAGAGATGGTCTGCGATGCCAACGGCGACCTGGGCATAGAGGTGCTCGACGGCCTCGAGTCCTTGTTGGGCAAGAGTCTCCTGCAGTGCGAGACAACTGGCAATCAGAGGCGCTTCACCATGCTGGAAACGATCCGGGAGTATGCCCAGGAGTGCCTCGATGCCAGCGGGGAGACCGCCAAGCTCCGGCAAATACACGCCAGCTTCTACTTTGACCTGGCCACCCGTGCCGCGTCGGAGATCCCGGGACCACGCGAGGTCGAATGGTTGGACCGCCTAGACAGGGAGCACGACAACCTGCGGGAGGCGCTGGCTTGGACGGTGGAAAACGGACAGAAGGAACTCGGATTGCGGCTCGCGGTTACGCTAGGCCATTTCTGGCATATCCGTGGCGAATACACCGAAGGCCGGCGCTGGCTAGAGCAGATGCTGGCCGATAGCACCGGGCTGGATGGCGCCCTGCGGGCCCAAGGTTTCGTCACCGCTGGACGTCTGGCCTGGGGACAAGGCGACCTCGATGCCTGCTACCTGGTATCCGGCCAGGCCTTGGCCATCGCCAGGGAACGCCTGGCAAAGGGCGTCGGCCTGGCGGACCAGAACAAGCAGATCATCGCCGCCGCCCTCTTCAACATGAGCATGGCGGCGATTTTCCGGGCAGACTGGGCGACAGAGCGGCTACTAGCCGAAGAGTATCTCGCCCTCTCCCGGGAGCTGCAATCTCGGGTCGGCCTCGCCGTTGCGGCTTGGTTTCGCGCCACCAGCGCGCTCGAGCAAGGCGACTATACCCTCGCCCGCTCGCTTCAGGAGGAGGGCCTGGCCACGGCGCAGGATCTGGGGAACAAAGACGCCATCTCCTTGCAGTTCTTCGGCTTGGGCAATTTGGCATTGGTCCAGGGAGACTACGCCGGGGCGCGCTCATTCTTCGAGCGCAAGATGGCCATCGACCGGGAGCGCGGAGACAAACGGGGGATGGCCATTGGACTGAGGAATCTAGCCCTAGCCGCCTACGCCCAAGGCGACCTATCCGCCGCTCAAGCCAGTGCCGAGGAGAGCCTCCTCATCCTGCGCAGGTTGGGAGACAGGTTCACGATCTCGGGGGTTCTCGGGGTGTTCGCCGCTTTGGCCGTAACCGCAGGCCAGGTCGAGCGGGCCGCCTGGTTGTTGGGGTATGCAGAATGGCTGGACGAAACCCTAGGTGTATCCGAAGTGTTACCCTATTTGCGCCCATTTGTGGAGCGCACCAATAGGGAGGTTCGCGCCCGATTGGACCCGGAGACACTCGCGCAGATTCGGGCGGAGGCGCGGACGGCGAGTCTCGATCAGGCCATCGACTATGCCCTGGCCACGGCTACGGGCCGTTCGTCTCCCTCAGAGACAGACAGTATGATCCTTGCAGCGCCAAACGCCCCGGCGCCGGGCCTTCCCCCCGAATCACCTGGCGCTACTGCTAAAGAAGCAGGCCCGGCCCTCGCGGACACCGGGGGCTTGACACCGCGCGAACGCGAAATCGCATCGCTTGTCGCCCAAGGCCTCACTAATCGCGAGATCGGCGCCAAGCTAGTGATCTCCGACCGCACCGTACAGACCCACCTCACCAACATCATGGCCAAACTGAACCTGACCTCCCGCACCCAAGTCGGGGTTTGGGTTACAAAACACCTGACCGCGCCTTCGGGGCCAGAGAGCTAACCAGCTATCCGTTATCAGGGGCCTGCCCCATCCTTCGACTGAAGGACGAGGCAGGGTAGTCGGCATCAGCGTCGACTGGTTCCCTTGATAACCACTAACGGATAACCGATAGCGATCTACTAATGAAGCGAGCTGGCCGAGTCCAGCCAAAAGCGCATCAGAATCCGGTGGCGCGCTCGCTCCCGCTCCCGATCGGTGAGACCGCGCCGGTAGGCAGCCTCGGCGGTCCTTAGCTTCCGCTCGTCCTCGCTCGGTGACGAGCCACCGAACAGGCTACTGTACAGCCGGTGCAGTTGCTCTCGCAGCCAATGCGGAACGTTCCACGGTTGAGGCTGGAGTCTCCCTAGTGTACCTGCTTTGGTTAGTGGTCTGAACATTCGTTGTTCCTCCCGGACTGGGCGACCTAGATCCGCTCTCCGATCGTCGTCGATCAACTGGGGCGGCCGTCGCAACTCAGTCTCTGTTCGCACTTCTACTCTACACCCTGGCCAACTGTCGCACATCCGCAGAACGTCGTATTCGGATCGCGTACTCTTGTCGTTTGTCACCAGGTCGCCAGCACCCTGCTTTTACGCGATTTCGCGTGAACAAGCTGACCGAAGGCCTTCGTAGTAGCCATCAGCAAGAAGCCTTCAGTTGCCAGCCTTCAGCCGCGTAATACATATCATGTAGCGCGTGATGGCTGACAGCGCAAAGCTGAAAGCTGACCGCTGCTCGCCAACCGCTCAATACGCGCGGAGAGCGTGACAATGTTCAAGATCGGCGATTTTGCTAAGCTCAGTCAGGTGTCGGTAAAGGCTCTGCGCTACTATGACGACCTCGACCTGCTTAAGCCAGCTTCGGTGGACCGCTTCACCGGCCATCGCTATTACGCCGCCAACCAGTTGCCCCGGCTCAATCGCATCCTCGCTCTCAAGGACCTCGGATTCTCGTTGGAGCAGATCCGGCAACTGCTCGGCGAGGAATTGCCCGCAGAACAACTGCGGGGGATGCTGCGCTTGCGGCAGGCGGAGATCGAGCAGAACGTCGAGGTCGAACAGGCGCGTCTGGTCCGCGTGGAAGCCCGGCTGCGACAAATCGAACAGGAGGGTCAAATGCCAGCGCATGAGATAGCACTCAAGAAGGTCGAAGCCAAGAAGGTGGCTTCTGTGCGGGAAGTCATTCCCCAGTATGCCGAGGTGGGACGCCTGATCGGCGAGGTCTTCGCCTATCCCGGGCAGCAGGGGATTCGCCCACTCGGTCCCCCGACCGTCATCTACCACTTTACACCCACCGTTCATTTACGACCAGCTATCGGCCGGCCCTCGGTCCTTCAGGACTACGTCGTGGGCGCCACCCTCGACGATGCTGGTCGAGGAGACTAGGGTGATCCTAGCGTTTTCCTGCAACTCTCTGATGCTTTTGGCGCCGCAATTGCACATCGTGGATCTGAGCTTGCTGAGGGCAATATTCAGGGTATCCCGTAGGCTTCCGGCGTAGGGTACGTAGGCGTCCACCCCTTCTTCGAATTCGAGCCATGGTGCGCCGCCAAGGTCATACCGCTGCCAATTCCGCGCCCGGTTCGAAGCCTCGCCCCAGAACTCCTTGACGTAGTTGTTGCCGATCTTCAGCTTCGGCGCCGGACTTTCGTCGAATCTAGCAAAGTAGCGTCCCATCATTACGAAGTCAGCACCCATCGCCAGCGCCAGCGTGATGTGATAGTCGTGCACGATCCCGCCGTCCGAACAGATCGGTACGTAGAGCCCGGTCTTCTGATAGTGCTCGTTTCTGGCGGCCGCCACCTCGATCACGGCGGTGGCCTGCCCCCTGCCAATGCCCTTTTGCTCTCTCGTCGTACAGATTGCACCACCGCCAATGCCGACCTTCACGAAATCGGCGCCCGCTTCGGCAAGGAAGAGGAAGCCCTCTTTGTCCACCACGTTTCCGGCACCGACCTTCACCGTATCACCGTACTCAGCCCGGATGTACGTTAGCGTGTCCTGCTGCCATTCGGAAAACCCGTCGGATGAATCTATGCAAAGGACGTCGGCGCCGGCCTCGATCAATGCGGAGACCCTTTCTCGATAGTCTCTAGTATTAATGCCCGCGCCGACGATGTATCGCTTGTTTTCATCGAGGAGCTCGTTCGGATGCTCCTTGTGCACGTCGTAGTCCTTCCTGAATACCAAGGAGGAGAGCCGCTGATTGTCATCGATGATCGGCAAGCAGTTCAGCTTGTGGTCCCAGATCATATCGTTCGCCTGGGGCAGGGTCATCCCTTCGGTGCCGCAGACCAGCGAAGGAAAGGGGGTCATGAACTCCCTTACCTCCTTGTCGAGCGGATCCCTGCTGATCCGGTAGTCCCGGCTAGTGACCAGACCCAACAGCCGGCCAGTGGGAGACCCGTCTTCCGTAACGGCGATCGTCGAATGCCCCGTTCTTTCCTTGAGAGCCAGTACATCTCTCAGCGTATCAGAAGGCTTCAGGTTCGAGTCGCTGACGACGAACCCGGCCTTGTGCTTCTTGACCTTACGAACCATCTCGGCCTGCTGGTCGATCGGCTGAGAGCAATAGATAAAGGATATGCCTCCACACTTGGCCAGCGCCACAGCCATGTTGTTGTCCGAGACCGCCTGCATGATCGCCGAAGCGACGGGGATATTGAGCTTGAGCGGAGGTTCCTCGCCCTGCCTGAACTTGACGATCGGCGTGCTGAGATCCACGTTCTGGGGTGTACAATCCTTCGTGGTCAAATTCGGCAGTAGCAGGTACTCACTGAAGGTCCTGGATGGTTCGTGGTAATAGTAAGCCATCGGTTACCACCTCCTTTGGAATCAGAAATCAGATCATCGGCCGTTCTGAGCGGTGAGGCTAGCCAACCGCGCGATGCGTGTCGCGTGTCGCGTACTACGTATTGCGTGATGGATGACGGCTGAAGGCTCGAAGCTGAAAGCTGAGAGCTAACGGCTGACAGCCATTAAGATAGCTTGCAGGTGCCCGAGGGCTAGGGAGTCTATGGCCAGTATATTGGTATCTAGGGCCGCTGTCAACCTGTGGTCGAGGGATATCTCGATATGGGAGTTGACGCCATGGCCCAGAGCGACTATGCTTGGGTCGGCCATCGGTTTTCGTCAAGGACTGCACGATTGATACCATTGGACCAAGTCGGTTCCCGAAGCCGACTCGGCCTAGGCCTAGACGCCACGGTGAAAGAATGTGAGGTCCTTGGCGAAGCGGTGCGCATGTCTCACCATTCTCAAGCAAGGAGAACAATCTAGTCTATGGGCAACACGAACCATTCCCTGACTCTACTCGCCGTCCACGCCCATCCGGATGACGAGGTCATCGGCACCGGAGGGACCCTCGCGCGCTATGCGGCAGAGGGCGTGCGCACGGCGTTAGTCTGTGCCACCTTGGGCGAAGAGGGTGAGGTGGTAGACCCAAGTATGGATCAAGAGGAAACGAAGCGCCGGCTGGCCGAGATCCGTGAGGGCGAACTAAGAGGCGCCTGCCGTGTTCTCGGTGTCCAGGAGTTGCGCATCCTCGGCTACCGGGATTCCGGCATGGCCGGCACTCCCGCCAACCAGCATCCGGAAGCCTTCTGCCAAGCCGACCTGAATGAGGCAACCGGCCGGCTGGTCCAGATCATCCGCGAACTGCACCCACAGGTGATGATTACCTACGACGAGAACGGGGGCTACCGCCATCCCGACCACATCATGACACACCGTGTGGCCGTGGCCGCCTTTCATGCCGCCGGCGACCCCCTCCGCTACCCGGAGCAGGGTCTCGAGCCCTGGCAGCCCTCCAAGCTATACCAGATCGCTACGCCGCGGTCGCGCTTCGAGAAGATGAGGGAATACTACCGCCAGACCGGCCAACCGGACCCTTACGACCGACCGGACCGCCCAATACGGCGGCTGGGCATCCCGGACGCCCTAATCACCGCAACCATCGATGCCCGCCAATATCTGCAGCAGAAGCGAGACGCTCTGGCCTGTCACCGCACCCAGATCAGCACGGAAAGCATGTTCTTCAAGATACCGGAGGACCTTGCCTCCGAAGGCCTCGGCCGCGAGCACTTCATCCTTATTCGGACCCTGGTGTCGCTCACGCTACCCGAGGACGACCTGTTCGCCGGGCTGCGGTGACCCCAGCCCCAAGCCAATTGGGCGGCTTTTGGACCTGAACCAAGAATCAGCCACGCTCGCAGCGAAGATTAGGGGCAGCAAGGTCAGTGCTTTCCCCGCACCCACTGGCAGCAGCGTGTACAGGGCAATGTTCTGCCCAGCGCAGGCCGGCCGTGTGAGACGCCGAGATCACTGAAACCGGTACAGCTCAGGCCTGAGCTCTTTGGCGAGGAAGTTCTCGTGGTTCCGGCGGTCCTCGAGCTCTTCTAGCCTCAGTTCTTCGACCACCAGTGACTCGTCGTCGCCTTCCGTATCTACGAAGCTGAGCACGCGTCCCCACGGGCTGATCGCGCCGGCCCAACCGGGAAACCTTCGACCACGAGGCTCCCACTCGTTGGGCTCCCGCCCTTCGGCGCTATTGCAGATCACCGCGTAGAAGCCATTCGTCCAACTAGCCTTGATGATCGACATGCCGTGGATCGTCTCCCTGAGATATTGGCTCCGCGGGACGTTGTAGTAGCCGAAGGGTATGAGCACGATCTCAGCGCCCTGGAAGTACAGCGTCCTGGTCATCTCGTCGAAAAACGAGTCCCGGCAGATGGTAATGCCAATCTTCGCCTTACCAATATCCAGCACCTCGATCGAGTCGCCCGCCTGCCAGAATGGCTACTCATGCGAGGGCACGTGAATCTTGCGCTGTTTACCGATCATGCCTTTTCCATCAACTCAACCACTACGTGCGTACAGAATACCCGTGCGCCATCCCGCTCAAGCCAAAGGCGATCGCCAGCTTCTCCTGTCGAGCGATCCGGACGACCCTTTCGCAGGAGGGGCCGGGCACCGGTTCGGCGATCTCCGCGGCAATCGGCGCCGGAACGTAGCCGCTGACGTTTAGCTCGGGAAAGAGGACTAGCTCCGCACCTTGTTCTCCGACGCGCGCCGCCCAGCGCTGCATATGCCCGATACTGGCGTCGATATCCCCGATCAGATTCTTCACCGAGACCGCCGCCACCCTTATGCGTTCCATCATTTCCACCTACTAGCCCATCGTTGAGGGCTTCGCTTGGCTAGGCGAGCTCTTCTGCTACTGTTCCGGTGAGCACCATGGCGACGACCTTTTCCTCAGACCCGGCAAAGGCAGTCATAATGCGTAGGGATTCATCCCGCACCGCTGGCGGCAACTCGTCGAGGTTGGCGACTCGAAACCCGTGCCGAGCGTAGAAGGCTCGCCTGTCTTGGAAGCAGTGCAGGTAGACGGAGCTCCTTCTTTCCTTGCTCACCACCTTGGACACCAAGGCCGAGCCAATCCCGCGATTTCGCCACTCCGGGGCCACGGCTAGGCTGGCTAGCTCCTTCTCGCCGTTTGCCAACTCCTTGATCCGGACACAGCCAAAAATGACGCCGCCTATGCAGGCTACCAGAAACTGCTCGTGGTGCAAGTCTCCGACGTCTCCCCGCACGCTCGCCAGCAGATCGCTGATCTGGCCCATGTCGGACTCGGTCGCGCCGCGATATTGGATATCCGTTAGCCTCACGGCCACTGCCTTCTGTGCGCGGGCGAACTCAAATGGGTGTCCCGTTCATAGCGCATAGATGTCAGCGTGGACGACCTACGCGCCGCCGGTCAGCTCCCAATGTTACTCGCTCGCGAAGTGCTTGATCCAGCAGTTCTGAACGAACAGCTTCTCGAACCCCGGAAGAATGCCTACCGATAACTCTCTGCTTTCTACTTATACATCACCTGCTGGCAGACGTCCAGCCCCGAGTAGTCTTGTATCGACCACACATGTCTTGTACTCTCATACAATATCTTGTAGAATGGAATCACAAGACCAGATGAGATGAAAGGAGGACACCACAATGCGGACTACGGTGACGCAGCGGGGCCAGACGGTCATCCCCGCAGAGCTGCGCCGCCGGTACGGGATTACCGATGGGTCGGAGATCGAGTGGGTTGATACAGGAGCCGGCCTGAAGGTCATTCCCATTCCTCCTGACCCAGTGGCCTCCCTGCGGGGTATCGGCCGGGGAGAACGGCTGGTCGATCGCCTGTTGGAGGAACGACGCCGTGACCGAGCACGAGAATAGCATTCATCTCTTGGATACTTCGGCGGTCTTGACCCTGATCGAGGATGAGCCAGGCGCGGACCGGGTAGAGGAACTGCTCCGTACCGAGACAGTACTTCTGCCCTTCGTTGCCGGATTGGAGACCTACTACATTACGGTATGGGAACGCGGCGTCGACGAAGCCGAGCGCCGCCTATTCCTGCTCCGCCAGTTGCCAGCCCGTTGGCTTAACGTCGTAGACGATGCGGTCCTGGTAACGGCCGGCCGGTTCAAAGCCCACGGTCACCTCTCCCTGGCAGGCAGCTTGATCGCCGGCTTCACCGCCGAGGCCGGTGCGATTCTGGTGCACAAGGACCCGGAGTACGAGACTCTTGGTGCCGTGCGCCAGGAGCGCCTTCCGTACAAGAACGCGCCAAGGAGAGCGTAGTTCGACCATTTGCCACTACGTCCAGCCAGTGGTGAGCGCCTAGGGTGCCGGCGGCGGCCCTTGCCCAGGCGGAATGCTATCCCGTCGGGCAAACTCCTCAGCTATTCGCAGAAAACGAGCTTGACGTCCTTCCAGAGGTATCCCTGCGCTTCGACTTGATCGTTTGCCTACCGTGGATCTCCACAGGTTGCCCTAGCCGCACGTCGTGACAGGGGCCACCAAGACCAATGGGCGATTCTCGAGCTTGGGGGCTTAGGCCATCACGCCGGTTAGGCGATCAATCGCCGAGTGCAGAGGCCGCTGGCGCGGCAAGGGCGGCTCGCGAACCGCCGCTATGCCCGCTCGGTCTCCCTGAATGACGTCGCAAGGTGTAACATGTCACACCTCGACCCTTTTGCCCAAAGTGAATCGCTGCCGCGACAGATGGCACTCGTGAGCCACAAGTGCACTTCGCCACTCAAAACTGTTGCCGGCGAAGGAGTAGTCCTCCGCCGGCAACTCATGTTTGCCTATATCTTGCCTAGCTCTGACAACTGCTGCCTAGGCCAAGCTCCTCAGACCACGGCCTTACTAGTATATCAGCCCTCTGTTAAAAGTCGTAGTAGTTCTGGCCCAGATAGCCCCACGTCTCATCCAGTTCAGGGTGCTTGGCATAGATCTCGTTGAAGAGATCGTCCCAGTCGCTATAATCCTTCGCTTGGAGATCCTGCAGGGTGTTCACCGCCTCTGTGGAGCCACCGTGCTGTCGGCAGTAATCCGCCAGATCGTCCCTCGACAGAGGAAACGACACATCGATCAGGCAAGACCTAATATCTTCGACCAACTTGTTGGCACTCCTTTATCGCCATTGTTCATGCCCTGAGTGGTGGGCATCCTTGCTGACCCTGCTCACAGGCGCCAGCCACTATGCGGAGATGCAATCTCTATGCCAAAGGAAGTCTGTCCTACTCGCGTCTTTCTCGTGCCGCGCGGGGTCGTCGTTCCTGCCAACCCCGCCAGACACTCACACCCAAGACCACGGCAATGGCACCGCCGAGAAACAAGCCGAGGACGACGGACAGTGCCGGCTGTACTCCGACCAAGATCGCGGCGATCGCCAGGGCAGCGACAACGCCTGCCGCGATCTCCCAGGCATCGCCAATCAGAAAGTCGTACCAGAACTTCAGAAAGCGAATGACGTTCTTCATCGTCGGGCTGCCTCCTTCGCCTTCTTGCCGGCGCCTTGAAGGGATCGCAGCCAAGTGACCAATAACCAACTCACCAGGATGTAGAAGCCCAATAGCAGGAGGATGCTGCCATCCTCCAAAGGCCAGTCGATGCCGATCCCTTCGCCGGCCCAGAAGGTGCCGAACGCTGCGAGTAGCAGGCCCACTGCCATCTTCATCGTGTTCTCGGGCACCCTCGACAAAGGCCGATGCACGAGCAAAGCAGCCGCGACGACGACGACCAAGGCGGCGGCCCCGGCGATCGCCGCTAGCCCGATCCCGCTGAAGCCGGCCAGCGCCTTGGTCCCCGCGCTCAGTCCGAAGGTAATGATGATGAACACCGCCTCCAGCCCTTCGAGCAGCACGCCTTTGAACGCCACGACGAAGGCCTGCCAGTCAAGGCCCCCTGCACCGGCGATTGCCTTCCCGGGAGACCAATCTGCAGGCAACTGGAAGCCAGTCGTGCTGGTCGCGGCCTGCCCGCGCAAAGCCTCCACTTCCCGTTTATAGACGCTGGCCTCGTCGTGGTAGGCAATTACTCTCCCCGAGCGCAGCACAGCCTTGCGCAGCCACTGCAGCCCGAAGATAAGCAGGAACGCGCCAATCACGACACGTAAGGGAGCCAGCGGAATATCCTCTATTGTCAGGCCAAACGCGGCGACGATCCCCGCAAGGATCAACGCTGCCGCCCCAGCCCCGAAAAAGGTACTCCGCCAGCCGCGGGTAATGCCGGTAGCGAGAATGATAGTCATCGCCTCGACCATCTCGACGCCCGTTGCCAAGAAGGCCGCAATGAAGAGAAATAGTCCACTAGTGATGCTTGTCTGGTCGCCCATACTTCCCTTTCGGGGTCAGGCGTTCCGCTTCGACGTGCGCGCCAGACCCAGTCAAGCCCGGTGATTATTGTCATGCCGCAAGCGTGGCGTTTGCCTTTGCCGATCTGCCATGAGCCCTCGCAGCAACTCAAGCCACGGAGTCGCAAGGAGCATGCCAGTGGCTGGACTCTAACCGCTCGGCACGCATCCTGCAGAGCGGTTGTTAGCAAATGGTGGAGTATGTCCTATGAACAGCTATCTTCCCGAGCCCTTTCGCATCAAAGTAGTCGAGCCGATCCATTTGGTTGACCGAGCCTCGCGCGAGGCCGCGCTTCAACAAGCCGGCTACAACGTCTTTGCCCTGAAGGCTGAGGACGTCTTCATCGATCTCTTGACCGATTCCGGAACCAGCGCCATGAGCCAGGCACAGTGGGCGGCGATCACGGAGGGGGACGAATCCTACGCCGGAGCGCGGTCCTATTACCGTTTACCGTCTGATTATGAAGCAATAGCCGGAAGTCACGCCATCTTCGGCACGACGGTATTGATCGGCGTCATACCAAGAGGTAGAATTGGCTATGCTCACCCACGAGAAACAAAACCAGACATGGCGACTGGCGTCTCTGACAGCCCTCGCCGCGTTGGTATCGTTCCTCGTACCAATAGCGGGCCGGCCTAGGACTAAGCCCGCGACGTGTGGCCAAGAATGGAGACGATGACCTCAACCCAGCAATATCCGTCAAAGACAATAGACCCCGAGTTGCGCCGGGCAACCGGGGCGGCACTCTTCGCCCTAATGCTGGCCGCCTGGGGCTGGTTGAAATGGTGCCTAGACGTGTTCCAGCGCCCAGAAGCAGACTGGCTCAGCTACCCGCTCTGGCGGCCTGAGAGTAGCATCGTGATTACGCCAGACTGGCTACTTTTGTTAGTCATCATCGTGCTTCCGATCGTCGCGGGTAGCCGTCTCGCGCCACATCTGACGGCCTTCCAGACCCGCCGTCTCTGCCGATATGCCCTAGTCTTCCTCGACGGCAGCGCCTTGCTCCTAATGGGGATCAGCATCGCTCTAGTGTTTGGCGAAGGTGGCTCTCTCCCCATTTGGGGCATGGGCTTCTACGCCTTTGCGCTATTACCAGTGCCGCTGATCACCTCTCTCCCCCTGATCCGCGCTCTGCACCAGAATTCACCGCGGAGAGTCATCGATTCTCAGCGATCAGCCGAATGATTCGTGATACGTGATGCGTGACGTATTGCGTATTTCATGTGGCGTGATACGTGACAACTGGTGGCTGATAGCTAGGGCGGTTCGTACGGATAGTGAGCCGTTGTAGGGGCAACTCGTGAACTGCCCTTGCCGCGATTGCGGCGCTCCTCCATGACGCTTGACCCTTTCAAGCCTATCGAAGATCCCCATGGCAGCTGACGGCTGAAAGCTGACCACTGAAGGCTAATAGCTGATGGCTGATCCATTGATTGGCACACCTCTTGCACCCGCTTGCCAGGGGAAAGCATATCTGGAGTCTTCTGCCCACCGGATATCTGGCCGCGTGGCGAAAACTGACAGCAGCATCCCCAGATCGTCACCCCTCCTTCCGGTGAAGGACGGGGGCGGGGCTGAGCCCCGGGATGGTGAAGCTCGCGACAATGGTCAGATTCCTTTTGGCGGCGATGTCGCTGTCTCTAGCCTTCGTATGGGGCGCCGCGTTCTCCACGGGTCAGAATCCTGCGATTAGGGAAGCGCATTTCGTAATGATGAACGGTCTGCCTATGGCGGCGCAGGACTATCACAGCGTGTTTGTGGTTCGTGCCCAGCGCAAGGTGTTCCAACGGTGGAAACAAAAGACGCTCTGGGCCAAGTCCGGAAAGGCTACTATCGCTGACGACGGCGACATCGCCAAGGATGCCGGAATGATTCCAGCAGAAGCAGCCCCACCAAGCCCCCCTGATCAGCCAGCCGTCAACGCCCAAACCACCGTTCCTGGTGATGGCTCGCGCCTGGTGGTCCTCGATCCCGGACACGGGGCTGAGGAGGTCGGCTCCGTCTACCGCTTCTCCGATGGAGTGGTGTTGCAGGAGAAAAACCTCAATCTGGACATCGCATTGCGCGTGGCCGCTCTCTTGAAGGATGCTGGGTACCGGGTCGTGCTCACCCGCGATTCGGACAGCGGCGTGAACACGCAAGATCTCGACCTCAATGGCGATGACGAGGTGAATGTGCGCGACGACCTTCAGGCTCGTGTCGACATCGCCAATCGCGAGGAAGCCAACGTGCTCGTTTCCATCCACTGCAATGGATTCGGCTACTCCTACCTACGCGGCACCGAGGTCTACTATGACGAGGACCGGTCATTTTCCGCGAACAACGAGCGGCTGGCGGAGATCGTCCAGCGCAGTCTAGTGTCCAGTATCCGCGACGCCGGCTACGAGACGGTGGACCGGGGCATCAAGACCGACGTCAGTGTGCTCCAAGGAGAGCATTTCTATCTGCTCGGTCCGGCCGTGGAGGGTATTGCCCGTCCTAGCCAGATGCCAGCCGTCATTGGGGAGTCGCTCTTTCTCACGAACCCCGGCGATGCGGCGCAACTGCGCTCGGATGTAATGATCGAGGCCATTGCGCGCGGCTACGCCGCCGCCATCTCCCACTACCTGGCCACTGACCGGTAGGGGTACACGGAATGACGTTCTCGAAGCAAGGGGCGGCCTATTGGCCGATATCTTCTAGTTTCGTCCTCTAGTTTCGTCCTCCGCCCTTCCCGCAGGCTTTGCCTTGCCTCTGCGATGCGGCGTAAGAAGTGCGGATCATGCTCGAGGCGGTAGTCGATCCAGTCGTCTTCTGACTCAAACCCGATCAGCACTCCTGCGGGTTTGCCGTGACGGGTAATGATGATCTCTTCTTCCTCGGCCATCCGGAGGTATTTTGACAGGTCGTCCTTGACCTCAGATAGTGCTACCCGTTTCATTCTGGTTCTCCTGCTCTCTCCAGCCAAGCCTCCGATTGCGACTTCGGTATGATCGCCAAGATTTCGACGACCCCCTCCGACACATCGTAGTAAACGCGGATCTCATGCACACGAAGCCGGAACTGCGGGCGAGATCTCCCGCAAAGGCGCTTGATGCTACTTTTGCTCACTTTGTCCGGATCATCTCGCAGGTGTTTCTCGCTGACATCCCGCACAGTTGCTCGCAGGTGTGCTCTCAGTCCGCGCAAGTCTTCGACGGCTTCAGGCGAGAGAACAATCTCGTACCTCATTCTGGCTATACTATAGCCAGAATCTCGCGCGCACGCTACCACTTGCGTGCGCGCGACTCCTGACCAGCGGCTGGCTATAAACTATCGTCCAGCAGAACGTAGTAGACGTAGCCAGTCTGACCGTCGAAGAGGACTTCCCACCAGCGAGGCTCGCCGGGGTTGACGCTCTCGCCAGCCACTGTGCCTAGAACCTCTATCTGCTCTCCAAGGGGCACCTGGCCAAGCGGTGCCGAGGCCGTCGTCGGTTCACTGCGGACTATCGCCGCCCCGCCCCAAGCCGGCCGGGAGATAGCCAGACGCGAGGGACGCGCCTCGGGAGCTGGGGTTGGAGTGACCGGAGTTGGATTTGGTGCTGGAGGGGCTAGTGGTGAGGGCTTGGGATCCGACTGAACCAGATCGGTTACCGGAGGCGACTGCGGTTTAGGCGTCGCTTCCGAGGTCGCCGTCGGCGATGGCGTGGCCTTGGGCAGCGTCGGACCGAGCTTGGCCGTGTCGTTCAGTAGGATCTTTTGTCCCGCTCTCACCTGATCTGGATTTGCCAAACCATTTAGAGCGGCCAAGGCATTGGCGGTCGTGCCTATTGCCTTGGCAATGCGGAAGAGGTTCTCACCGGGTTGAACAATGTGATAGCCCGCTTCCCTCTCCTCTGCGGTAATCGTCACCACTGGTCCGGGAAGGGGTTGCGCAGGGTTGACCACCGGGTCCAAGACCTGGTAGTTGACGTTGATCACTCCTAGCCGGAGATCGGCGAGCAGGCTGAAGGCGGCCTTCGAAAGATCGAGAGCATGTGTAAAGGTTCCCCTGTCCCTGACCTGAACCCTGACTTGCCGGCTCGGATCACTCTGCAGGCTGACGAGGAGCCACTGTCCGAGAGGATACCAGTTACATGCGGTGGTCGTCGGATCGTTCATGTCGTAGATCTGGCCGTTGGCCATCGGCCGGCCATGGAACTCCTCACCATACCAAGTGGCAATGCCCGGATCGGCAGAGACGGTTGGCGTCGTGACCAAGCACAGCAGCATGACCACGATCGCTTTCTTGAGCATGATCTTCTCCTTTGTTGCCGGCCGTGCTACCCTTCTGTGGCGCGTCGGCCAGCGGCCTTCTCTATAGAGACTATCGGCTCCCCACGGTCGCGCATTCAGAGCAAACTCGAGTCAGGTGAACCGACACAGCCCTACGGCGGTTTGGGTGAGGGGTTGAAGCGGCTCCGGATCGAACGGAGCGGAGGCTTCAACTGGAGTCTTCCGCACTAGCCCACTCAATCTACATGAAAACCGCACCATAAGTAGGGGTACAGTGAGCGTGCCAGGTAGGCAGGCAAGGGAAAGCCCCTCTCCTTTCATGTTACGGTTTCATCGGCAAGATGTTAATAGCCCAATTGGATACTTGGTCACATGCCAGCTACGGACCGGGACGTAGCGTCCCCCGATTATCTCACGGCGAACATATGCTATAATATCTGCGTCATGTTACTTCCGAGCATGCGTGCGCCCTAGCCGATAGGCAGCCTTGCCGATGCTCACACCTGCTCTCGTCGCTACACCGGCGGCGCGTGCAAGAAATCATAGTCCATGTTTGGGGAGCAGTCCATGAACAGTCTGAAGATAATTCGCGAGAGAAAGAAGCTCTCTCTATCCCAGTTGGCGGCTAAGGCCAGCATCCCAATCCATCTCCTGGTCGAATACGACGAGGGACGCAAGCCCATTCCTCAGTCCCATCTTCGCATGCTGGCTAAGGCTCTGTGGGTGACGGCAGAAGAAATCGAGGCTGCACCCCTGCCGCCCGTGCGCCGACCGAGCGAGCCTGTGAGTAAGCCCGCCGCTGAAATGGAGCTGGCACGCGGTCCTTCTGGTGGCACTGGGGTGCCTTCAGGTGGGCTGGTTACTTCACCTGCGCCTGCGGGCGGGTGGCTGCCATCGTCCACCGAGGGGGCAACTCCCGAAGTACGAGAGAGAAGCCGCACCGCCGAATCCAAGGCGAAGGCGAGATCCTCGGCTCCCCCGTCTCTGATCACCGATGGCCAAGTGAACGAAATCGGCCGATTGGGTGGAATCCTCGGCATTGACGAAAACGCCATCGCAGCACGTCTGGGAAAGCCCCCTGTCGAACTGTCGAGGATGGAAGCACGCCAATTCATTGGGCTACTCCGCAGAGAGATAGTCGATAAGGGGCTTTCGCTTAGGAGCCAGAAATCCATCCGAGAATCTCCGGATTTCGAGCCCCGCTTCCTTGAGGAACAACTGCGTGAAGCGTCGACCCTTGCCTTTACCATGTTCGACGGACAGAAGTTCAGCGGGGTCATCAGTGGTTTTGATCCTTACACGATCACCATTAAAGACTCGAACACGGGTGAAGAGATCGTGCTCCGTAAGCTGGCCATGATGTACTACAAGAAAGTTAAGGGATAGAGCACCAATGAGCCTGAGCGACTACACCAAACTACTCCGCGCGCTGCACGGCGGGGTGACCCCGCTAGAGATTCAGGAGGCCACAGGCATATCATGCGCCGTGATCGGCGAAATCGAGACCAAGTACCGGCGGGTTGGAGACGACGATGCCATGCTGTCGACCCTCGCTACTTACTTCGGGGTGCCTCTGGACGAACTACAGCGCCACCGCGAATGGTATCGAAAGCGGCTGACAGCCTTTCTCGCCGAGGCGCGCAGCAATGGCAAGCCTATTCGCCTCTTCTTGACCAATGGTGAGCAGTTAGTCGGGGTGGTGGTGAATGCGGACAAAATGGTGATCCGGCTAAGGCTCTTGAGCAAAGATGCCGAAGACGTCGAACTGATGGTCCAGCGGCATGCCGTCGATCATTGGGAGCCGGTTTCCTCCCCAGAACCTAGCCTGGAGCAGGTTGAGGCTGCTATTCTGCACGACTCAAACGTTTGAAGGAAGAGCATCATGGCGGTCATTACCATTTCCCGTGGCACGTTTGCCGGTGGGCAGGCTTTGGCCGAGCGCCTAGCCAAAAGGCTCAACTACCAATGTCTCAGCCGTGAAGTGATCTTCGATGCGGCGAAGGAATACGGTGTTTCGCCAGAGAGACTCAGCGCGGCGCTGGAAAAACCACCATCGTTCTGGCAGCATGTCACCGGCGAGCGCAGCGGATACCTAAACTACGTCCGTGCCGCCCTTTGCGACCGTGCCAAGGATGGCAATCTCGTGTACCATGGTCATGCGGGACACCTCCTCCTAGCCGGCATCTCTCACGTCATCAGGGTCCGAGTGATCGCCGATATGGAGTATCGCATCATTGCAGCAATGGAACGACTGAACCTGGCACGCAAGGATGCCATTTCCTATATCGAAAAGGTCGACGAGGACCGACGGAAATGGACCCGATTCCTCTATGGCGTAGAATGGGACGATGCCTCCCTCTATGACGTGATCCTCAATCTTGAGCACCTCGATATTGCGGATGCTTGTGAGGCCGTAGTCCATCTGACCACACTGAGAAGCTTCCAGCCTACTCCCGAGTCGATGCAGGCCATGGCAGATCTGGCTCTCGGCAGTCGCGTAGCGGCGGTACTTACGAGGGACGCCCGTACCGCGGGAGCGGATCTGAAGGTTGAAGCCCACCACGGCGTGGTCACGGTGACGGGCATCGTGGGGTCGCAAAGGGTCGTAGACTCCATCCTGACCGTTGCCTCTGCTGTGGAAGGCGTGGAACAAGTTAAGTCAGAGGTCAGCATTGGCCGGGTGCATGAATAGGCCGGAGGCACGACACGTGATACATGTTGCGTAGGGCGCCGCTCGATCACCACATCATACCCGGCGCGAATGATCGCTCCCCAGCCCCTATTCCTCATGTACATTCCCACGTAGTACGCAACATCTATAACGCATCATGTGTCCCGTCCCCCGGCACCGATCTTGCCTCGTTTCTCCGAAAACCACCCAGCACTATGGGCGCGGATACGAGGAGGAGTTTGGACGTGGCACACAAGAAGTTCGAAGGCACAAGAGTCGAAACCGCCGGCTACTACTACAACAAGAATGTCAACACCTTCGCCGATCTCGACGTTGGCGATAAGCTTCCGGCAGGAGTTGGAGAGTGGGAATTCCTGGGCGGTAAAGAGATTACGGCTAGCCAAGCTATCGCGGAGCTCTTGAGCCGGCATCCAGATGTCGATGTCGACCAAATGAGCTCGACCACAAATACACCGGTGGACCCATCTACCCTCAAGGAGTACGGCCAGCACGGAATGCCCTAATCGCCACCCCGTCTAACGGCACCGCACAGTTCATCGTCGGCCCTTTGTCGGTGGCTGTCCCCCTAGGCTGAAACGGCGAACACACCTTTCCCCTGACCCCTCCCCGATACGGAGAGGGCCAGGCGCCGCCCTTCCCTTGCAGGGAAGGGGCTGTCCGGATCGAGCAAGATCAAACCGGATTCGGGGCAGGCACCTCCCCTCCCTGCAAGGGGAAGGGGCCGGGGGTTAGGTTGGCTACCGGCCGTCGAGCATTGCTAAGATAGTTGCGCTAGTCATACACTACCACTAGTCTCCAACCGTGTCACGTTCGGCGGCAGATCTCCCACGCTGGCGCTTCATTGCCCTGGCATTTCCACCGTTAATACTTGCTGCAATGCGCCACCAAAATTGCTATTCAGACTCGATAAGCGCGGCGGTCAACATTCCTCCGCTAGAGCAAGGACCGCCGTCGAACGACTCCTCGGCGTTGCCGCCCCGCAAAATGGGACGGCTGCGACGACTACGTCAGGCTACACGTCAGAACCCGGAGGCGCCGGCCACAATGCAAAGACTAGGCCTAAAACGGGTAGAAATGCTCGAATTTATCGCAGGTTTGCTCCAGCACCTCGAAGAGGCCCAGCTCCTTGATCTGCAGCTCCTGCAAGTCCCCCTGCTGCGCCTTCTCTTCAATTTCGCGCAGTCGCTCCCGCGGCAGCTCTTCGCCGCCAGTCTGCAACAGGCAGTAGCCCCAGTCGGCTAGCGGGCTATTGGTGTGGAAGGCAAGGACAAAGTGCAGGCAGTCGGCACAGTGTGGGTGTGATTCGTCATGCATATTCTGAGTCCTGAGTTCTTGTTCTGAGACAGGCCGTTCCCCTGGGCGTATTATACTCCCGGTCGCCCATGCGTTCAAAGATGTTCGCTCGCCTGATGCCGGTGGACAGCTCTCAGGGTCAACTGTATAATGAGTCGGCGAATCGGTAGATATTTGTCTCTGACGAGAAAGGGGACCCGGAAATTGCAAAGCGATGAAACGACCCGGGTGCTAGTGGTTGCCGCGCATCCGGATGATCCAGATTTTGGCTGTGCCGGAACAATGGCCCTTTGGGCGAAGCAAGGGAAAGAGATCTACTACCTCTTGTCCACGCGGGGCGATAAGGGCAGCAACGACCGATCGATGACCTCCGAGCGGCTCGCACCGCTGCGCGAGCAGGAGCAAAGGGCCGCAGCGGCCATCGTCGGCGTGAAGGAGGTCTCTTTCCTCGACCTGAAGGACGGTGAGCTAATGCCCGACCTGCGCTTTCGTGGCGAGGTTACTAAAGCGATCCGCAAGTACCGGCCATACGCCGTCTTCACTCACGACCCGACAGTAGTGATTAACCTCAATCTCTTCTTGAACCACCCGGACCATCGCGCGACGGGACAGGCGACCCTCGATGCCATCTATCCCACGGCGCGGGACCATCTCCAGTTTCCGGAGCAGGTGCGTGAGGGCCTTGAGCCCCACAAAGTTACCGAGATCTATCTCTTCGGCTCGTTCGAGCCCAACTTCTGGGTGGACATCACCGAGACCATCGAGAAGAAGATAGAAGCTCTGAGCCAGCACAAGACCCAGTTTGCCGATTTCGAGGCCGTGGCCAGCAGGGTCAGAGAAAGGGCAAGACTGGCAGGCCAGTCACAGGGTGTCGCGTACGCAGAGGCCTTCCGGCGGATCATCATGGGGCGATGACTCGTGAAACGTGATGAGTGAGACGTATCACATCTCGACCATGCCTGAAAGATGGCTCATCTTCGACGCCATGGGCGTCATCTTCGAAGTCGGGGATGACGTCACTGACCTGCTTGTCCCCTTCATCCACGCGAGAAACCCGCAAATCGCCGACGAATCGATCTTCGAATCGTATCTGAAGGCAAGCCGTGGCGAGGTCTCTTCCGAGGAGTTTTGGACAGCGGTCGGGCTCGGCGACCGGTACCCGGCGGTGGAAAGGGAGTACCTGGACCATGGCCCGACGGTAGACCCCCGGTTCCGGGACGTTGCCATCGCACTGAAACGATCCTATAAGCTCGCGGTCCTGTCTAACGACGTGCAGGAGTGGGCCGCATACCTCTATGCCAAGTATCAAATGGCCCACCTGTTCGACGTGATGGTCATCAGTGGCGCGGTCGGCTGTCGCAAACCGGGGCAGGAGATCTTCGCGCACTTCCTGCGGCGTACGGGCGCCGATCCTGCAGACTGCCTGTTGGTCGACGATAACCCCAAGAACCTCGCCGCCGCCTCTCAACTCGGCTTTCGTACCATCCGGTTCGTCCGCCGGAACCCGGCCGACCACGAGGCAAACAAGGACACTATGGAATGGATGAACAGGCTTGCGGTGCCTGGTTCGCAGATGACAGCCACGGACAACTGGGCTGGCCAACAGATTTGCCACTTCCGCGAGCTGTTGACTGACATCGATCGCCTCTGACCGACGCCGTCATGAAAGAGAGCGAGGGAGCGAGGAAACGCATGGACAGCCCTGCTGAGGCGACACCTTCCTACCAGGAACAGAGGACATGGCAGCCGTTTAGCAGGCGTGGGAGCGCGAATTAGCCTCTTTGCGGCTATACCAAGACAATTCCAAATACCACGAGTAGTTGCTGGGCATTTCACTCCCCGGAGTCCCTAGAAACGGCCTCCCTTCGCGATCCCTTAAACCTTAAGGGGCGCTCACTCGAACCTATTCTTCGTCAACCTTCAAGGTGTATTTACCTCCGACGTCGCCCGAGGTAACCTCGACAACGTAGTCCTGCGCTCGCGGAAACTCGCCGGTCCAACTGGTGGCCTTGGCAGGCACGGAAGTGAGAGGCTTCTCATCCTCCAGCCCATAAACAACAAACGAGGCGCTCAGATCGGGAGAGTCAAGGTTGATGTTCGTGCGCTGGCCGGTTGCACCGGCTATGATATAGTGTCTGCTTTGTCCGGGCTCGAGTGTGCCTGTGGCAAGCGCCGGCAGGCCTTCCGGTGAGAGGTTCAGCGCCGCCGGGATGACGATCTTCAGATTGAACGCGGCATCATCTCCGCGATTGATCACCTTGATCAGGTAGTTCTGCGTGGCCGATAGTCTGCCTACCCAGCGTTTCGCATTGTCAGAAGCTCGTACGAGAGGAACCCCGTCGCTCTGGCCAGCGAGAGAGAAAAACACGTCAGGACTCGGCGACGCGACTTCCACAATCATCGTCTGTCCGGCAAAAGCGTACAGAACGTACTCTTGGATCTCAGTAGAGGCGATCGGACGCTGAATCGAGTCCGCGGTAGCCCCCGGCTCGAAGTTGATGTGCAGAGGACGAGGACGGCTGCTCTCGACACTGCTGGTGGCCGAGCGCTCCTGCGCACAGTTCAGCGTGACCATGTACTGCGATTGGTCCTTGTGTGGCGAAGCGATCGTGGCAACCTGGGGCGTGGTGCTCCAGGTCACCCCCGACGGTTTCGACGTTGCGTCGAGAAGGCAGAGCGCCCCCTCCTTCCGGAAAGCGGTAGCACTCCGTCCTGCGGTCGTAGACTGGTATCGGAGATCTTCTTGCCATCCCCGGTTTGCCAGCATCCTCCGCACGAGATCAACCGCCGAGACCGCCGGATTGACCATAGCGACTGTAGCCGAGGCCTGGCAGCCAGAGCCTTTATCCCCGGTGATTTGGTCTAGGAAGGGGGCCTCAGTGCGCCGCACTTCGGTGCCCAGCAGATCGGCTAGCGTCTCGGCCAGGGGATCGCAGGCAAGGGGCACAAAAGCCGCCGGACCCCTCACGACAGTCCGCAGCGGTACGAACCCTGTCGTCTCGGCCGCCAGCTTCCCATTCTGCGGAGACACGACGGCTTTCTCTACCATCCAGACTGAGCCTAGGATTGGGTCTCCCAAAATGACCACCTTCTTGCTCTCCTGAGAACCGGCCGGCGAGCACACGTAGCTGATGCGCTTGCCATTTACCACACCAGTAGCGCCCGTCGCTAGGTTGCAGACTGTGTGATCCTCCAGCTCCAGCAGCCAGGCGATTGAAGCCCTTTCGGCAATCAGGTCTGGCTTTGGCAATGGCTCGCTCAGTCTGACCAATTTGCCAGCGAATCCGGTCAGGGGGTTGGGATTGCAGGTCACTTCACCATTCCCGAGGGCGAAACAGGGATCGAGGGTCTCGCTCCCGACGTTGCAACGCCAGGCATCGCGACTAGGGACGGCAAGCGAGTTGGTCCAGCAAGACCCTGACCGAGCCTGCCCGCCTGGCTTCTCAGGTGTGTACTCGACGATTAGTGTCGGCGGCACGCCTTCAGGGACCGCCACCGCCAAACCGGTGGCCTGGATGCCGGGGCCGCCCTGAACAGGCAATGGCGTCATCAGACTGGCAGATGCTGCCAGTGTCGCCGGCGACGGGGAATGGGCCGGCTTTGTCTCCCCCAAGCAGCCAGCAGCTAGCGCCATGGCCGAGACCACAGACAAGCCGGTCCACACCCGGTACAGCAACCGATGCCGAGCGATCATCTAACAGCCTTCCTCTCCTTGGACAGTCTTCTTGGAGTAGCAATCAGCCATCAAGCAGAACGGCACTACCACTTTTCCAAACTTTGACCGAATATTAGAGCATGAAGGCTAGCAGCGAAATCAGGGAAAGAAGGTATCCGTACGCTTGCGCTACATACCTGAAATCAGGTACCAACATCAAGTGTAATCTGGTAGTAACAAATGCCACTCTTAAGTGATGTACTAGCAGAGCAGGCAATCTATCGTGTAGAGGCCGTCTTCATGAACTGGCATTAGTTAGGGCCCGATATTTGCAGTGAATCTCTTGGAAGCGAGTCCCTGCTGAGTGGTGGGACAAGAGGGTTAGACAGGCGTTGTTCCTGACCGGAGAATCTACGGGAACTGCTCGAGGAGCGAGATGGTGATGAGCAAGAGGCTGTCTTACATGCCTGGTTTGGATGGGCTCCGTGCGCTGGCCGTCGTAGCCGTCCTTCTCTACCACGCCGAATTGCGCTGGATTCCCGGTGGCTTCCTCGGCGTCGAGGTTTTCTTCGTCATCAGCGGTTACCTCATCACCTCGCTGTTGTTGACCGAGTGGCATCAGGGGGGACTTGTCGCCTTTAAGGATTTCTGGCTGCGCCGCGCCAGGCGCCTGATCCCTGCCTTGTTTGCCTCCGTTATTGGCACCCTAGCCTTTGCCATCCTGTTTCTCCCCCAAGAGGTTGCCTCGCTGCGCGGCGATGCCCTAGCCGCGTTTGGCTACATGAGCAACTGGTATCTAGTGGTCGAGCACCAGTCGTACTTCGAGTCCGTGGGCCGGCCTTCGCTCCTGCGCCACCTCTGGTCGCTTGCCGTAGAAGGACAGTTCTACTTACTATGGCCGCTGCTCTTCGCCGTCTTGATGCGACACCTGCGGCGTCGCTACGTGGTTCTGGCTGTCCTGAGCGCGGCCGCGGCCTCGACCATCCTAATGGCCATTCTTTACCAGCCTGACATCGACCCCTCCCGCATCTACTATGGCACCGACACCCGCGCCGCTGGACTCCTGATCGGCGCAGCCCTCGCCTTGGTTTGGATTCCGACGCAGCGCCCCATTCTGGCCTTCGCCCGACTGACGAGCCGGGGCGGGACAACGAAGGCCAACCTTGTTACCCGCCTCGGTCGGATCCAGGCTCCCCCAAAGCCCCCTGTCATCCCGGTCCTTCCACAGACGGCCAGACTTCAGGCCTCGCGGGGAGCATGGATTCCGGCCTTCGCCGGAATGACGAGGACGGGTGCCGGAATGCCGGGGCAACTCCAAGCCTCGGTGAACCGATCCCTGCCCTGGCTGCTCGATGCTATCGGCCTTGCCGCCCTGGTGGCGCTCGCCGGCTTCTTTGCACGGCTCGACGAGTTTCAACCGTTCCTCTACTGGGGTGGCTTCGCTTCCGTCGCCCTCACTACCGCGATTGTCATTGCCGTCGTCGTCCATCCCCGCGCCCACCTCGGTTCCGGACTGCTCGGGCGGCAGCCACTGCGTTGGATCGGCCTGCGATCATATAGCATCTACCTGTGGCACTGGCCCGTCTTCATGGTCACCCGTCCCCACCTCGACGTGCCGATCGATGGAATATCCTTGTTCGTCCTGCGACTCGCCGTGACCGGCGTGCTGGCCGAGCTCTCGTACCGCTACGTCGAAAAGCCGTTCCGCGCTGGAGCGCTGGGGCAGAACTGGCGGGCGCTACGCGAGGCCCGCGGGGCCAGACGCGGCTGGCTCGGCATCCGGTGGGCAGGGGTTATCTCCAGCGTGGCCGTGCTCGGCGTGCTGGTTTCCTGCGCCAAGTCTGCACCGCCACCGGCTTACCTAACTGTCGGCGCGATCCACACTGTCACTTCAGCCCCGGCACTCAACGCGGCAGCGATCACCCCTAGCCCGGTTCCATCGGCTATCCCAACGCAACCCTTGGCCACCCCGACACCCACGGTCGCGCCCACGCCGGTACCATCGCCTGGCAGTCCTTCGGCCGGATCCCCAGCCATGCCGTCTTCCTCGGCTGGGCCCTCCGGCCAGTCCACAGGTCTGGTTACGGCTGTTGGCGACTCGGTAATGCTGGGCGCGGCGACGGAGATGGAGCGAGCCTTCGGCAGAATCGAAATCGATGCCGCAGTCAGCCGCCAGGTGGCGAACGTTATCGATATCCTGCGTGCCCAGAGCGCCACCGGTCAGTTGGGCTCCGCCGTAGTAATTCACGCCGGCAGCAATGGCACCTTCAGCACCCGGCAGTTTGACGAGATCATGCAACTGCTGGCCGGCGTCCCACGGGTCGTGTTCGTGAACGTAAAGGTCCCCCGGCGATGGGAAGAGGCGGACAATACTGTGCTGGCCGAGGGGGTGAAGCGTTACCCAAACGCCGTGCTCGTCGACTGGCGCAGTGCCAGCCTCAATCATCCAGAATACTTCTGGGACGACGGGATTCATCTCCGACCCGAAGGCGCCCGGGTCTACGCCGACCTGATCGCCGCGGCGATCAAATCGTCGGTTGACCACTCCTCGCCTGGTTATCTATAATTGGGATGTACTGGTCACGTGGCGAGAAGCGTTGGGCTGTTAGCGACCATCCGCCCAACTCCGCCATTGCGGCGAAAGGCGGAATCCGGGCTCGCGGGCCAAGCACGTTCTATGATTTCCTAACGGCTGGCGGCTGGCAGCTACGTAGCAAAACGAGTGGCTGCCGCCCGGTGCCAGAATTGAGGGTTATGCATTTATCTCGTCGTATCATCGGGCTCGCCCTGGGCTGTTTGATCATTTCGATGGCGCTAGCGAGAGCAACCTCGGCTGCGCCACTGGCGAGGTGGTTCCCCGAGACCGGCTTCACAGTTGCTGATACCCCTGACATCCGCTTCTTGAGCGAGTTCACCCGCCTCGGAGGTGTGGAAACGCTCGGCTATCCTCTCAGTCAGCCCTTCGAAACAGGAGGCTTCATCTATCAGGCCTTTCAGCGTGCTGTGCTCCAGTGGCGCCCTGAAGTGAACCAAGCCTACCTAGCCAACGTGATCGACTGGCTCTCCGCCGCCGGAAAGGATGCCTATCTCACCTCTTTGGGCATTCTCCCGCCGGAGGCAGATGCCGCTAACCTGGTGCCTGCCCGAGCAGTGGCCGAGCGGGAGTCGTGGTTGACCGATGAGGCGATTGCTCGAGCATATCGCGAGGGTGGCGGCATGGAGCGGTACGGGCTGCCCTCGTCCCGCCCCCAGCAGGCCGGACCTTTCGTCGTCCAGTGCTTTCAGCGCTACGTGTTTCAGCACTGGTTAGCGGACGTGCCGGGTATGCCGCCGTCAGGCAGCGTCGTCGGTGTTTTGAGCGGAGAACTTCTCGTTCAAACCGGCCTCGTACCGCAACCGGCCACGATCCCACCGCCTCAGCCGACATCACTCGGGCTCACGCCGTCAGGTGGTGAAGAACGCGTCTTGGCCATCGGCGACTCAGTGATGCTTGGTGCCGCGACCGAGCTCAAACGAGTTCTGAGCAACATTGAGGTCGACGCGGCGATCAGCCGTCAAGTCGCGAACGCCATCGAGATCTTGCGCGCAAAGAAAGCGGCAGGGCAAATCGGCCCGGTCGTGGTGGTTCACGTTGGGAACAACGGCACCTTCAGCGTGGGCCAGTTCGACGAGATCATGCAACTGCTCGCCGACGTCCCGCGGGTCGTGTTCACAAACGTGAAGGTTCCCCGGTCGTGGGAAGGTCCAAACAATGCCGTGCTCGCTGAGGGGGTGAGCCGCTATCTAAACGCGGTACTCGTCGACTGGTATGCCGCGAGCATCAGCCACCCGGAATACTTCTGGGACGACGGGATTCATCTCCGGCCCGAGGGCGCCCGGGCCTACGCCGACCTAATCGCCTCCCAAGTACCTTAGGACCTTTCCGATGTCCGGCCTTCCGAAGAGGTATTCCCTGGGACAGTAGGCATGAAACCTGAGCCTACATTTCCCCAGCCCCAGGACCATCTCGAACCCCTGATCTCGGCGTGTTATAATAGCCCCCGCTAGGCTCAGCTCCAGACCACCGTTGCCGAGTGAGACCATCTTGTCAAAGGGAGTAAGAGCCCATGATCAGAGTGGTGCTGGCCGACGATCACGAAATCGTGCGCGAGGGCACGCGCAGGTTCCTTGAGCGGGCCGAGGATTTTGCCGTCGTCGGCGAAGCTGCCGATGGCGAAGAGGCGGTGCGGCTTGTCGAAGGCCTGCAGCCCGACGTCGTGGTCATGGACGTGCGCATGCCGGGCTTGGGCGGCTTGGAAGCCACCAGGCGCATTAAGGCCCGTTCCCCCCACACTCGGGTGCTAGTGCTCACCTCCTACGAAGACGACCAGTATGTCTTTCCACTGCTCGAAGCCGGGGCCGACGGCTATCTCCTGAAGACAACCCCGGGCAAGGAGCTCGGGCGAGTGATCCGTACCATTTGCGCCGGCCGATCATTCCTCGATCCTCAGATCACAGGGAAGGTGGTCAGCCATCTAACCGCGAAGCTACAGCCGCTCCGCGGCGAGGCGGTCTCTGAGGTGCTGACGGAGCGGGAGTTGGAGGTCCTACGGGCCTTGGCCAGCGGCAAAGGCAACAAGGAGATCGCCGACGCGCTCGTCATCAGCACATACACCGTCCAAGTGCACCTGCGTAACATCTTCGGGAAGCTCGGCGTCAGCAGCCGCACCGAGGCGGTCACCTACGCCCTCCGCCAGGGTTGGATCACGCTGAACGACGAGCGTCGCTAGAATGAAGCGCCTGCCCCTCCGTTACTGGATCGCGCTCGCCACCTTTCTCCCGCTTATCTTCTTCGCTATCCTCGCCATAGGGATCGGCGCCTATGCTATGCGCGCGATCCCGCGAGACCTCGTTCTCCGTCGCCAGACGGCCTTGGCGCAGGTCGCCGCCGCCGGGGTAGCGGCCAGTATTCGGGGGTATGTCCATCTTCTGGAGACCACCTCTACCGAGCTTGCGCGATACAACGGCGACGTGGCGCAGCAACAGCAGGTCCTCGCCGAGCGAGCCGCCATGTTCAGTCCTTTTCGGGGCTTGGGCCTCTTGGATGCGGCCGGGACCGTCATTGCCGTGACGCCTGGCAGCGGGCTCGAACCGGCCGTTGGCCTCAACGCTTCCTACCAGCCATACTTTCAGGAGGTCGAGACGACCGGCGCGCCGGCCTTCACCGGCGTCTTCCCCTTGCAGCCGGACCAAGAAGTAGGGGTCGTGATCGCGGTACCGGTGCGGCGAGGTGGAACCTTTGGCGGCGTTCTAATGGGCCAATTCACCTTGAACCGGCCAGAGTGGGCACGCGACCTTAACCTCCTGCGGACCCCCCAGGGCGGCAAAGCCTATCTAGTCGACAGTACCAGCACGATCATCTATCACCCTGACGCCGCGCGCATCGGGACGAACATCGAGTCAGACCCAGCCCTCTGGCGCCTGGTGTTGGCCGGTCAGCCCCAGAGTATGCTGCACCATTCCCCAGACTCCGGGGCGCAGATCATCGTCACTTACGCGCCCATCCCGGGCGTCCCTTGGGGATTGGTCACCGAGGAGCCCTGGGAAGTGATCGTCGCTCCTTTGGTTCCCTACCAGTGGACAGTGGTCGGGCTCTTGGGATTGGGTATCGTCGTCACCATGGTTGTCCTGGTATTCAGCGTCAGGCGCGTGACGCGTCCGATTGATGCCCTAGTAGCCGCGGGCCAGCGGGTAGCCGAAGGTCAGGCCTACGAACCGCTAGCGATCGCCGGTCCGCCAGACCTAGGCATCCTGATCGCGGTGATCAACCGGATGGTGGCCCGTCTCACGGAACAGCAGGCCGCACTACGCCAGTACGCACTGCGGGTGCTGCAGGGCCAAGAAGACGAGCGGCTGCGCATCTCCCACGAGCTTCATGACGAGACCGTCCAAGACCTAGTGGCGCTTACCCAGCGCATCGAGCTGAGCGTCGACGCCCTCGACGAGGACCCTGCGGTCGCCAAGGAGAGGCTCCGCGAGGTGGCGGAGCTGGCTCAAAAGGCCCTCGTCGAAGTCCGCCGCATCAGCCACCACCTCCGCCCCTTCGCCCTCGAAGACCTCGGATTGGCCCCCGCCTTGCAGGCCCTGGCCAGGGATTTGGCACAACAGCTCCCGAATGCGCAAGTCCACTGCGAGGTCGTCGGAAAGGAAGCTCGCCTGCCTCATGAGCTAGAACTGACGGTCTTCCGCATCGCTCAGGAAGCCTTGAACAACGTCCGCCGACACGCCAAGACGGCCACCCGGGTAAACATCGCCCTCATCTTCGAGGACTGGGGCATAATGCTGATGGTCGAAGATGACGGCATTGGCTTCGAGCTCGCGGCCCGAGAAACGCTGATGAGCGCCGGCCACCTGGGTCTCACCGGCATGATCGAGCGGGCCCAGCTTTTCGGCGGCGAGCTTAACATCGCCTCCGAACCCGGCGAGGGCACGACGGTCAGCCTTCGCCTTCCTTGGGCCTCCGGAACGGACGTAGTGTCCTAGCACTATCTTCAACATGCCCAACTTCCACGAGATCAAGCCACTAGAGATTCTCGGCACGGAAGTGGCATCGGCCGTAGCGCGACTTGGGTAGGGCATGGACAGCCGTTTTCTGTCATTTGACGAGCACGCTAACTCGTGCTATCTTTACCTTGTACAAGTGAATAGTGGCGCTGAGAGCAAGGGCATGCTCGAGCCACATCCAAATGAAGCGGGCAGGATAGGTCACTATCCTGTCAAATAGGGTGGAACCGCGGAGTTAAACACTTCGTCCCTATGGCCTTTGGCGGCCGTGGACGGGGTGTTTTTTGTTGGCTGAACGGCCGATAGCCGTTCAGCAGCTATCAGCGGGCCTCAGCCTCGTCACCCTGGTGAAAACCGGGGTGACAGGGTCGGGGGCCTGGATTCCGGCCTTCGCCGGAATGACGAGAAAGACACCCGGAATGACGGGGGGCTACCGACGGCTAGCGGCTGACAGCTGACGGCTGATAGCCACTTTACGAAAGGAGGAGAACATGGCCGATCTAATGCAAGATATCGTCAGTTTGAGCAAACGCCGGGGCTTTGTGTACCAGGGCTCCGAGATCTACGGCGGCTTGGCTAACACCTGGGACTATGGTCCCTTGGGTGTCGAGTTGCTGCGGAATATCAAGAACCTCTGGTGGGAGCACTTCGTGCACCGCCGCCAGGATATTCTCGGCCTAGACACGAACATCTTCATGCATCCGAGGGTCTGGGAAGCCTCCGGGCACACGCGCAGCTTCACCGATGCGCTTGTGGACTGCCGGGCTTGCCAGAACCGGACGAGGGCGGACCATCTAATCGAGGAGTTCTTTGCCAAGCAAGGCAAGGAGGTAAAAGTCGAGGGATGGACTCTGGACGAGCTGGCACGCACGATTGCCGAGAACAGGATTCCCTGTCCGGTCTGCGGTCAGTTCGACTGGACTAACCCGAGAGAGTTCAACCTCCTGTTCGAAACCTCTATCGGCATTGTCAGCGGCGAGAAAAGCCTGGTCTATCTGCGGGGCGAGATCGCCCAGGGCATGTTCGTCAACTTCCGGAATGTGCTGGCCTCTTTCGGTGGCCGGCGGTTGCCGTTTGGCCTGGCGCAAAGTGGCAAGGCCTTTCGCAACGAGGTCACCTTGGGCAACTTCATCTTCCGCACCTTGCAGTTCAATCTGGCCGAGCTGGAGTACTTCTTCGACCCAGAGAAGCAGGATTGGTCGGCGCTGTTTGCCACCTGGCAGGCAGAGATGTGGCAATGGACTACTGAGATCATGAAGGTCAGGCCAGAGCGGCTACGCTGGCGACCTCATACCGACGAAGAGCGGGCGCACTACTCCAAGCGCACCGAGGATATCGAGTACGCCTTTCCCTTCGGTTGGAAAGAGATGTACGGCCTCGCCTACCGGACGGACTTCGACCTGCGCAATCATATGGAGCAATCGGGCGTGGACCTGAGATATACCGACCCGGAAACCGGCCGAAAATTCATCCCCCATGTGATCGAGCCGACCTTCGGCATGGACCGGACCCTCCTCGTGGTCATGCTGGAGGCCTATACGAAAGAGGAAACCCGGACCATTCTGCGCTTGCCTGTGAAGCTGGCGCCCTATAAGATCGCGGTCTTCCCGCTATTGAAGAATAAGGAACAACTGGTGAACAAGGCCCGCACCATTTATGAGGCGCTGCAAGAGAAATGGACCGTCGCCTGGGACGAGCGAGGCAATATCGGCAAGCGGTACTATGCCCAGGACGAAATCGGCACGCCCTTCTGCGTGACCGTGGACTTCGATACCATCCAGGACGACACCGTCACCGTCCGCGACCGCGACACGATGCGGCAGGAACGGGTGGCCGTTGGGCGGCTGGAGGAGTACTTCGGCGAGAAAACTGCGGGGTAGCAGCGTCGGCGCATGAGATAGCGGATAAGGGAATGATCGGTCGCGGCGAATGTCGGCTCGAGTTGCTTTCAGAGCAAGTTCACGCGAACGAATGAATGACCGGTGCAGGTGGTCGTATTGGAGATCCCTTTCGGGCTAAGGAAATGATCGCCAATCGTCGCTAGTAAGCAAGTGGTTCGTCACCGCTAACAAACCTCATAGGGGCCCCTCGGAGCGCGGTAAAGGTTCACGAAAGAACCAGCTCCAAGTGGGCGCCCTCTAGATTCGCTCATTCGCTATCGATTCGCTGACGCTGTGGTCCCCCACCCACCAGACCTTGGCACCCTATTTGCCCTACCCTGATCATAGGGCTGGCCCTCGGTTGCCAGGGGCCGGGGTATTGCATCGTGTACGAATTATGTGTATACTATCTATATGAACGAGCGGCAGGCAACTCTCCACGGCGCCTTGCGGCGCGCTTTTCGTGCCGCTACCAGCGAGTATCGTGAGCATCTTGCCCATCTTGGGCTCACCGCCCGCCAGGCGGCGGTGATCCTGGCGGTAGAGGCCACTCCTGGCCTTGGTTTGACCGCCGTAGCGCAAGCGGTGGGCGCGGATCAGGCGACGATTTCGGAGCTGGTGGATCGCTTAGTAGAGCGCCGTCTGTTCACCCGCGAAACCGATCCTACGGACCGCCGCCGCACCTGTCTGCGTCTGACGCCGGCCGCCATCGCCGTCGCCGACGACATTCGTCAGGCGCGCGCGGCGATGGAGAAGCGGCTAGAAGGCGTGCTTGGGGCCGAGAAGGCCCGCATGCTCTTGGAGCTACTTAACGACCTGACGGAACGTCTCGGTCAGGAGGGACGCAAGGTGATTGACTAATGCGTGTGCTGTTTCGTCTCCTTGGTTATCTGCGTGGCCATCTTGGCGCGGTTGTCCTGGCCTATTTCGGTTTGGCCGGTGGCATCGCCTTTACCTCCCTCACCCCTTGGGTACTGAAGACAGCGATCGACAGCGGCATTCAGGCGCGTGACCAGACTGTGCTGGTGATTTCGGCGATTGCCGTCGTCGGGTTCAGCGTTGGCAAAGGAATCTTCGCTTATCTGCAAAGCTACATGGGCGAATACCTCTCACAGCAAGTTGCCTACGATCTGCGTCGTGATTTCTACCTGAAGGCCCAGTCGCTCAGCTTCTCGTTTCACGACCAGATGGAAACCGGGCAAATGATGTCCCGGGCGACCGTGGACGTAGATGTGACCAGGATGTTCCTGAGCATGGGTCTGCTACGTGCGACGTACACCTTCGGTCTGGTGATCGTGGTTGCCGCGATCATGGTCTCCATGAACTGGCAGCTCGCCCTATTGGTGTTTCTGACGATTCCCGTGATCGCCGGGTTGAGCACCGTCTTCGCCCAGCGTGTGCGGCCGCTTTGGGCACAAGTGCAGCAGCAGGTCGGGGTGGAGACGTCGGTGCTACAGGAGAGCATCGTCGGTATACGCGCCGTCAAGGCCTATGCCCAGGAGGATCGCCAGTATGAACGGTTCCGGGCGGCCAACTGGGCGGTGCGCGAAAAGAGCCTTCAGGCGAACCGACTAGCGGCCTTCAACCAGCCATTCCTTCTCTATGTGTTGAACTTGGTCTCTCTGGCCATTCTCTGGTACGGTGGCAGCTTGGTGCTTGGCGGGTCGATTACTATCGGCGTGCTGGTTGCCTTCACCGAGTATCGCTCGCAACTAGCGATGCCGCTGCGGATGCTGGGCTTCTTGCTCAACCTTGCCACGCGCGCCGTCTCTGCTGGGGAGCGGATCTTCGAGATCATCGACATGCCGTCTGAGGTTCAAGAATCGCCGAACGCGCAACCGCTGAAGGACGTGAAAGGGCATGTTCGCTTTGAAGGCGTCGCCTTTGGCTATTCAAAGAAGTCGCCGCCGATCATTGCGGACATTACCATCGACGCCAAGCCTGGCGAGACTGTTGCCTTGCTCGGCCCGACCGGCAGTGGGAAGAGCTCGGTCTTGAATCTGCTACCGCGTTTCTATGACGCTACGGCGGGGAAGATCACCATCGACGGCGTGGACATCAAGGACGTCACTCTGGAGTCCCTGCGGCAGAACGTCGGCGTGGTGCTGCAGGATGTTTTCCTGTTCAACGCGACGATCCGGGACAATATTGCCTACGGCAAGCCGGGTGCCACGCAGGAGGAGATCGAGCGGGTGGCGCGCATTGCTCAGATCCACGACTTCATTCAGTCCTTGCCGGAAGGTTACGATACCTGGGTAAGCGAGCGCGGGACGACGCTATCGGGTGGTCAGAAGCAGCGCATCGCCATTGCCCGCACACTACTGATGGACCCCAAGGTGCTGGTGCTGGACGACTCCACGTCGGCGGTGGATATGGAGACCGAGTATCTGATCCAGCAGGCGCTGGCGGAGTTGATCAAGGGTCGGACGTCGTTCATCATTGCCCATCGCCTGCGGACGATCAAGCAGGCAGACCAGATCCTAGTGCTGCAGAACGGCCGCATCGTGCAGCGAGGGCGTCACGAGGATTTGGCGCAGCAAGCAGGCCTCTACAGGGAGATCTACCAACTGCAACTGCAGGAACAGGAGGAGGTGCCGGCTAGTTCCCAGGTAGCGGAGGCAGAGATGGAGGTGCGGCCATGATGATGGGTGGCCCCGGTGCTATCCGCGGGCTGGCCTTGGGTGGCGCTGGCCGTGGGATGGGCGGCCCAGGTAGCCAAGACAGCCTGACCGTTTCCGAAGAGGACTTTGGCAAGCCTTTCGATTATCGGCTGATGAAGCGGCTGTGGTCCTACGTCGCTCCTTACAAGCTCCGCATTGCTGCCAGCACGGTTCTGTTGCTGCTGTATACAGGCACAGCGATCTTGAACCCCCTGATCCCGGGCTTGGCGATCAACGAGATCCGCGACCGCAACATTACCGGGCTGGTCTGGATGTGCCTGTTCTATCTGGCGAACAACACGGTGATGTGGCTGTCCCAATACCAGCAGGTGTATCAGATGACTTGGGTCAGTCAGCACGGGCTCTACCGGATTGCCTCGGACATGTTTCAGCATATCGAGAGCCTCTCGCTGAGCTTCTTCGACCACAATGAGACCGGGCGCATCATGGCACGGATGCAGAACGACGTCACCGTCCTCCAGCAACTTCTCAGCAACGGCGTGCTGTCGATCCTTGGGAGCATGCTCAGCCTGATTGGGATCCTAGTGACTATCTTCGTCCTGAACTGGGAGTTGGCGTTGCTGGTATCGCTGAGCATGCCCTTAATGGCGGGCGTTCTGATCTATTGGCAGCGGTACGCGCGGAGCTCGTTTCTCAAAGCGCGGACGGCGATTTCGGCGGTCAACGCTAGCATTCAGGAGAACGTCTCTGGTGTGCGTGTCATTCAGAGCCTCACGCGGGAGCGCACTAATGCGCAGGAGTTCGAGAACATTAATGCGGCAAACCGCCAGGTGAACCTGGAAGCCGGGCAGCTCTCGGCGCTGGTGCAGCCGGCGGTGGAGATCGTCTCGGCGCTGGCGATGGCGGTCACCATCGTCGTGGGCGGCATTATGACGCTGCACGGGACGCTGGCGATTGGCTTCATGGTATCGTTTCTGCTCTATATCAACCGCTTCTTCGATCCGATCCGCGACGCCACGATGCAGTACGCCAACTTGCAGCGGGCGACAGTGGCGGCCGAGCGGATCTTCGAGATCCTCGACACCCGACAGGAGGTGAAGGACGCTCCGGACGCGATCGCGCTCACGGACGTGCAGGGGAGCATCGAGTTTCGGGATGTACACTTCGGCTATGTGCCCTCGACTGAGATCTTGCACGGCCTGAGCTTCTCTGTACAACCTGGAGAGCACATTGCCATTGTTGGGCCCACTGGCGCCGGCAAGAGCACGATCATCAGCCTACTGGCGAGGTTCTACGATGTGACCGATGGGGCGGTGCTTATTGATGGGCATGACGTCCGGACGATCACCATGCGGTCGCTACACGAGAATCAGGGCATCGTGCTTCAGGACACGGTCATCTTCACTGGCACGGTGCATGATAACATCGCCTTCGGGCGGCCGGAGGCCACGCGCGAGCAAGTGGAGGCGGCGGCGCGGGCCGTGGGCGTGCATGACCTGATCATGCGGCTGCCGCAGGGCTACGATACGCCGCTGATGCAGAGCGGCGCCAATCTCAGCCTTGGGCAGCGCCAGTTGATTAGCTTCGCGCGTGCCATGCTGCGCTCGCCGCGGATCCTCCTGCTCGATGAGGCCACCGCCGGCATCGACGCCTACACCGAGCATGTATTACAGCAAGGCATTGCTGAGCTACTACGGGGCCGGACCGCGATCATCATCGCCCACCGGCTGTCTACGGTGCGTGACGTGGACCGGATTCTGGTGCTGAAGGACGGCCAGATCATCGAGGAAGGCAACCACCACGAACTCATGGCGCTCGGCGGCCTCTACCATGACCTTTATGCCATGGGTTTCCAGGACATTGCTGTTGCTGCAGCCGCCGTGCCAGCGAGGAGCCCCAACGGTCGTGGCCCTGGCCGCGGGTCGCGAGCGGGTGCCTCATCGCCTCCCTCTTTCGGGCAGTTATAGGGCCGGCGGTCTGGCTTTTCTTGAAACCCAGGCCCTGAACGGGGCCTGGGTTTCTGCCTGGGTGGGGGTCGGGGGGTGAGGGTCAGGGGC
>Ga0315298_1000747_pt1 | contig 62662 bp, 68 predicted proteins | sample WHS_1_MG_FD_203077 | JGI IMG/M metagenome (GOLD analysis project Ga0315298, IMG submission 203077) | Extremophilic microbial mat communities from Washburn Hot Springs, YNP, Wyoming, USA - WHS_1_MG | ecosystem: Environmental > Aquatic > Thermal springs > Hot (42-90C) | place: USA: Wyoming...
CGGTGACAACGTGCGGCTCACGGTGGAGCTGCTCAAGCCCATCGCCATGGACCTGGGCCTGCGGTTTGCCATCCGCGAAGGCGGCCACACCGTCGGCGCCGGCGTCGTCACCAAGATTATTGAGTAAGCGCAGGCGGAGGAGGAAGCCGGGAATGGCCAAGGGCAATAGGATCCGCATCAGGCTTCAGGCCTTCGACCACGAAGTGCTTGACCGTGAAGCTCGCAAAATAGTCCAGACGGCCGAGCGCACGGGGGCACGCGTGGCTGGCCCTATCCCGCTGCCCACCAAGAAGACCGTCTGCTGCATCGTCCGCCCCACCGCCCTTGGCCGAAGCTCCCGTACCATGGAGCATTACGAGATTCGGGTGCATAAGCGGTTGATTGACATACTCGACTCCACGTCCCGAACAGTGGACGCCCTTATGAAGCTGGACCTGGCCAGCGGAGTGGACGTGGCCATCAAGACTGCTGGGTGATGGTGGAAGGCTTTGTGGGAGCAAGGGCAGTTGCGTACTGAGTGGTGAAGGCAATGGCAGCCGGGCTTTTGGGTAGGAAGGTAGGGATGACCCGAGTGTTCGACGAGCGAGGGCGCGCCGTCGGAGTGACGGTCATTGAGGCGGGGCCGTGCGTGGTTGTCCAGCGCAAAACAGTGGACAAAGACGGCTACGAGGCCATTCAGGTAGGTTATGGCGAGCGCTCCCTGCGGCGCACTAACATGCCCATGACGGGCCATTTCAAGGCCCACGGCATTGCTGCTCCTCGGCGGTACCTGCGCGAATTCCGGCTGAGCGAGGGTGAGGATTACAGGGAGGGCCAGGAGCTGACCGTGGAGCTTTTCCAGGTAGGGCAGAAAATTGACGTCACCGGCCGTTCGAAGGGACGGGGCTTCGCAGGGGTCATCAAACGCCACGGTTTCCGGGGCGGGCCTGCCAGCCACGGTTCCAAGGTTCACCGTTCGCCCATGTCGGCTGGGTCCACCGATGCCGCCCGCGTGTTTCCCGGCAAGCGGTCTCCGGGACACTATGGCTACGAGACCGTTACCGTCAAAGGTTTGACGGTTGTTGGCGTGGATCCAGAGAACAACCTTTTGGTGGTCAAGGGCGCTGTTCCGGGGCCACGGGGCGGATTGTTGATAGTGCGCCCAGCCGCCCGTTAGCTGGAGGGGAAGCGGGAATGCCGCAGGTGGTCGTGCGAGACATGACAGGGGAGCGGGTGGGTGAAATCGAGGTGAGCGAGCGGGTTTTCGGCGTGCCGCTGAACCCCGATCTCGTCCACCAGGCGCTGTGCGTGGTCGAGGGGCGTCGGCACGTGGGCCGTCATCGTACCCTCAGCCGCGCCGAAGTGGACCTGAGCAAGTCGAAATGGTATCGCCAGAAGGGCTTGGGACGGGCGCGGCACGGTTCGAGGTCGGCGGCTCAGTTTGTCGGCGGCTATAAGGCCATGGGGCCTAGCGGGCACAAGCACGTGCCGCGCATGCCCAAGAAGATGGCTCGCAAGGCGCTTCTGTCGGTGCTCTCCGAGCAGCTTCGCGATGGCGTGGTGAGCGTGGTTGAGGGTTTCCAGCTACCGGCCGTGAGCACGAAGGCCATGGCCGAGGCTCTCAAGGCCTTGGGCGCTACAGGGCGTGTCTTGCTGCTTCTCTCGCCGCAGGAATATCGCGACGAGACCTTGTATCTGAGCTGCCGAAACCTCCCGGGGTTGCTGCGGCGGGAAGTGCCGCATTTTTCCGTGCGAGATGTGCTGTGGGCCTCGCACTTGCTCATCACTAAGGCTGCCCTTGAGGCTCTCGAGGCTCTGGCAGTGGAGGGATAAGGCGATGCTGCCGCCTCAGCAGACCGAATACTATCGTGCCATACTTCTTCGGCCTGTCGTGACCGAAAAAAGTATGAGGTTGATAGACCAGGCCAACCAGTACACCTTTGAGGTCAAGCCCCGGACCAGCAAGATAGAGATACGGCGGGCTGTGGAGGCGCTTTACGGAGTGCGCGTGCTAGGTGTGCGGACGATTTCGGTGAAGGGGAAAAAGCGTCGGATGGGATACCGCTACCCAGAGGGGCGGACGGCCTCGTGGAAGAAGGCCATCGTGACGCTGGCACCCGGCGACCGCATTGACGTGGTAGAGCGCGGATAGTCGAGGAAGATGACGCCATGCCGGTAAAGAGCCATAAGCCAACATCGCCCGGAACGCGCTTTTACGTCAGCCTGGACTACTCAGGCCTGGACGACAAGGAGCCTGAGCGGAGTCTGGTGGTGACGAAGAGCCGGTCGGCGGGCCGAAACAACCAGGGACGGGTGACCGTGCGGCACCGCGGCGGAGGAAGCCGCAAGAGAATTCGTCTCGTGGATTTCCGCCGTGATAAGGACGGCGTGCCGGCCAAGGTGGCCGCCATTGAATATGACCCGAACCGTTCGGCCTTCATCGCGCTGCTGCACTATGCCGATGGCGAGAAGCGCTATATCTTGGCGCCTGAGGGTCTGCAGCGTGGCCAGACGGTTGTCAGCGGGCCCGACGCGCCAATCCGATTGGGCAATGCCTTGCCCATCGAGCGAATTCCGCTGGGCACCGAAGTGCACAATATCGAGCTTCAGCCCGGCAAGGGGGGGCAGCTGGTGCGGTCGGCAGGGGCCTCGGCGCAGATAATTGCCAAGCAGGGGCCCTACGCACACGTGCGGCTGCCCTCGGGCGAGGTCCGGCTTGTAAGCGTGAGATGCAAGGCGACCATCGGGGCGGTCAGCAACGCCGACCATAAAAACATTCGTCTCGGCAAGGCCGGGCGTGCCCGCTGGCGCGGGTGGCGGCCTACCGTGCGTGGATCGGCCATGGGGTCTCATGACCATCCCCATGGCGGCGGTGAGGGCAAGGCCCCCATCGGCCACGACGCCCCCCGCAGCCCGTGGGGTTGGAAGACTCTGGGTGTCAAGACCCGCAAGAAGCGCAAGCCCTCCTCGCGGTTCATCGTCAGGAGCCGCCATGAGAGCAAGAAGCGGCGGTAGATAGTCGGGAGGCTGGTGGGTGATGGCACGTTCGAAGAAGAAGCAACCTTACTGCGACCCGAAGTTGCTGCGACGCATCGAGGAGATGAACGCTTCAGGGCAGCGGCGGATGATACGGACGTGGTCACGGGACTCCACTATCTACCCGGAAATGGTGGGGCATACCATATCCGTCCACGATGGTCGCAGGCACGTGCCCATCTACATCACCGAGAACATGGTCGGTCACAAACTCGGGGAGTTCGCGCCGACCCGGACCTTTCGCGGCTTCAAGACTAAGGGCGAGCGCACTACCAGGGTCAGATAGGTGGGGTGCGGTATCATGCAAGTACGCGCACTGCACAAGTGGATACGCGTGAGCCCTTCGAAAGTCCGGCGGTATTGTGACCTAGTCCGGGGCAAGCCGGTGGTGGAGGCGATAAAGATTTTAGAGGTCGAACCGAGTGCTTCGGCTTCTGAGCTGTTGCGGGCACTGAGGTCAGCCGTGGCCAATGCCGAGAACAACGCTGGGGCTGATGCTGACGATCTCGTGGTCAAGGAGGCGGTGGCTACGGACGCCATCCGTCTGCGTCGGCTGCTGCCCAGGGCTCGCGGCCGCGCCGAAGTACTCCGCAAACGTTCGTGTCACATTACTGTCGTGGTGAGCGACGAGCAGGAGGAGGAAGGCTAGGCCTGCAGCGGTTAGGCTAGGCAAGGTAGCCCAAGGGGGACATGGCATGGGTCAAAAGGTTCATCCCTATGGCTTCCGCCTGGGAATCATCCGTGAGCCGCGGGGGCGCTGGTTTGCTACAGGGCGCCGCTATACCGACTGGCTTGTCGAGGACCTAAAGCTGCGGCGGGAGCTGCGGCAAACTTACAGGAATGCAGCCATCTCTGACGTGATAGTGGACCGCACGCCCGACAGCGTGACTGTGACAGTAGTGACCGCCAAGCCGGGCGTGATTATAGGCCGTGGCGGGCGCGACGTGGAAGCTTTGCGTGAGCGACTAGAAAAGCGGTTCGGCAGACGCACGCGCGTGAACGTTGAGGAGGCCCGCGATCCTGACCTTAATGCACAACTGGTGGCTACGAGCATAGCGTCGCAGATTGAGCGAAGGGTTTCGCATCGGTGGGCGATGCGTCAGGCCCTTGAGCGGGCCATGCGGCTTGGGGCCAAGGGATGCCGAATAAAGGTGTCGGGGCGCCTGGGTGGGGTGGAGATAGCCCGGTCGGAGTCAATTGGGCCTGTGGGCCGCGTCCCCCTGAGCACCCTCCGCGCCGATATTGACTATGGCCTAGACGTGGCTCACACCACCTATGGCCCCATCGGGGTGAAGGTGTGGATTTATCGCGGGGACGTGCTGCCAGCTAGGCGGGTACGCTATGAGGAGGAAGCGGAGGCCGAATTGGCGGCGGAGATTGCCGAGGCCCAGCGCCAGCTTCACGGCGACGAAGCGGTGGCCCCGGCGGCTGCCCCAGCCCCTGAAGGGCCGACAACCCCGGCGGCTGCGGAGGCGCCCCGTGTTCCTGAGGCGGCCGAAAGCGTCGCTCCCCACCCCCAGCCAGTGGTATTTCAGGCAGGTGCCGATGAATCGCTCGTGGCTGACCTGATGGAGGAGGAGCCCCTGGCAGCCGCTATTGAGGCCGCCGAGGAGCCAGAGGAGGGCTTGCCGGCCACCGGAGCTCAGGCCGGAGGAGAAGAGGCCCCGGAGACTCCTGGGGAGGATGATGAGGATGCTGATGCCTAGGCGTACGAAGTACCGGAAGGCCCACCGAGGGCGCATGAAGGGGCTTGCTTGCCGGGGCAACGAACTTGATTTTGGCGACTTCGGCCTGCAAGCCCTTGAGCCGTGCTGGCTGACGGCCAGGCAAATAGAAGCGGCTCGGGTGGCCATCACACGCACTGCCAAGCGCGGCGGCAAGCTCTGGATCCGCGTTTTTCCGGACAAACCCTACACGAAGAAGCCGCCTGAGACCCGGATGGGTAAGGGAAAGGGGTCGGTAGAGTACTACGTGGCCGTCGTAAAACCAGGTCAGGTCATCTTCGAGTTGGCAGGCGTGCCGCGCGAGCTTGCAGTTGAGGCCATCCGGCTGGCCGGCCACAAGCTGCCCATCAAAACGAGGTTCGTGGAGCGGGAGGAAGTGGTTCATGGCTGATGACGCCAAGTCCACCAGGGATTTTCTCGACCAGATAAGGAGTGCAACCCACGCAGAGCTCTTGGAGCGCCTGCGCCATATCAACGAGGCCTTGGCCAACCTGCGGTTCCGTTTGGCCTACGGCCAGATAGAGGATCCGAAGCGTATTCGCAAGTATAAGAAGGCGATAGCGCGGATCAAGACCGAGCTGCGGGCGCGGGAACTCGGGTTGCGCACTCCTCAAGACGCCAGGCTAGGGCCGGGCGGAGGAAGTGAGGACCGAAGATGAGCACGGAGACGAGGGGCCTGCGGAAGACCCGTGAAGGGGTCGTTGTCAGCGACAGGATGGATAAGACGGTGGTAGTGCTGGTGGAGCATCTGGTGCGCCACCCTCTCTATGGGCGTGTAATGCGGCGGCGCAAGAAGTATGCGGCGCATGACGAGAACAATCAGTGCCGGGTGGGAGACCTGGTGCGGATTGTAGAGTGTCGGCCTCTGAGCCGCACGAAGTCTTGGCGCGTGGTTGAGGTGTTGCGGAAGGCCGAGGCGCCTGACATCGCAGCGGAAGCCGTCAAGCCAGGCATCGAGGTTACCAAGGAAGTCGCGGAGATTACTTCTGAAGCGGTCGAGGACCAAGAGGCTGGGTCCTTAGCAACCGATACGACACGACAGGAGGACGACAGTGCCTCCCCACAGGACTGAGCAGATAAGAAACCTAGCCCTGGTTGGGCACAGGGGCTGTGGCAAGACCAGCCTCGCCGAAGCCCTTTTGTACCACACCGGCGTGATTTCCCGCATGGGCAGCGTCGAACAGGGCAACACGGTTTGCGACGCCGACCCGGAAGAGGCCGAACGCGGCATCTCCATTATGACAGCCCTGTGCAGCGTTGAGCGGCGTGGGCACAAGGTCAACATTCTCGACACTCCCGGCTATGCGGAGTTTGTGGCCGAGGTTGCCTATGCCATCTGGGTAGCCGATGTGGCCGGCCTCGTGCTGGATGCCTCGGCGGGCGTCGAGGTCCACACCCGAAAGGTCTACGCCATGGCCCGAGAACGCGGGCTGCCCATCATCGCGATCGTCAACAAGATGGACAAAGAGCGGGCCGACTTCGAAGCCTGCCTTGAGGCAATGAAGGAGGCTCTCCCCGGCTGCAAGCCAGTTGCCGTCCAGATACCCATCGGCGCGGAGGCGGACTTCCGGGGCGTTGTTGACCTGCTCAGCATGCAGGCCGTCACGGGTACCGGCCAAGCCGCTGCGGCGGGCCCTATACCGCCTGAGCTTGCCGACCGGGCCGCCGCCGCACGCACAGCTCTCGTCGAGGCCGTCGTCGAGACCGACGACGCGCTCATGGAAAAGTATCTCAGCGACGAGGAGATAGGCACGGAGGAGCTTTTGGGAGCGCTGAGGACCGGCGTGCTTGCTGGCGTGCTCGTGCCGGTGGTTTGCTGTGCGGCGGTAGCCGAAATTGGGACGCTGCCCTTGCTCGACGTAGTGATTGACATCTGTCCGCACCCTGGTCAGATGCCGGCGTGGAAGGGCTATCCTGGGGGGAGCGTGGCGGAGCAGGAGCTTACTGACCCTGGTGGGGTGCGGGTCGGGACTTTGCCTGCGCGCGGAGAGCAGCGCGGGGAGGAGAGGCCCGCCGACCCCGAAGCACCCTTCTCGGCCTTCATTTTCAAGACGCTGACGGACCCGTATGTTGGGCGGATAAGTTTCCTTCGAGTGGTATCGGGTATGGCACGGGCGGACGCGGCTGTGGTGGTGGGCAGCACCGGCGCCCGCGAGAAGATGTCGGGTCTTTCGACGGCGCAAGGGCGTAAGACAACGCAGACGGGTGAGCTTTGGCCTGGCGACTTGGGCTGCGTGACACGTCTGGATAGCGCGAAAACCGGGGACACTCTTTGCGATCCCAAGGCCGTGATAGTTTTCCCGAAGCCTTGGCTACCCCAGCCGATGCACTCTCTGGCGGCGCGGGGCGAGACGAGACAGGACGAGGACAAGCTGGGGCCTGCTTTGGAGCGCGCCGCCGATGAGGACGTTGGGTTCCGTTATGAGCGCAGCGAGGACACTGGCGAACTCGTGGTCTCGGGGATGGGCCCGCTGCACTTGGAGACCGTCATCTCGCGCATCAGCCGCCAGATGGGCGTCAAAGTCCAGACCACCGAGCCTAAGATACCGTACCGCGAGACGATAACCAAGAAGGTGCGTGTCCACGGCCGCCATAAGAAGCAGACGGGAGGGCGAGGGCAGTTTGGGGACGTCTGGATACAGGTCGAGCCGCTGGAGCGTGGTGCGGGGTTCGAGTTCGTCAACGCCGTGGTGGGTGGGGCCGTGCCGTCGAGTTTTGTGCCTTCCGTGGAGAAGGGCTGTCGCGCGGCGATGGCTAAGGGAGTGTTGGCCGGCTATCCAGTCGTTGATGTGCGGGTGACGCTGGACGATGGCCAGACCCATCCGGTGGACAGTTCTGATATCGCCTTCCAACTGGCGGGTCAGATTGCCATGCGCGAGGCTTTGGCCCAGGCGAATTCCATTCTTCTGGAGCCTATCATGAAAGTGGAAATTACGGCTCCAGAGAGCCTTACCGGCGACATGGTATCGGACCTGAACGGCCGGCGGGCGCGGATTCAGGGCATGGAACAGATTGGCGGCGGCATGACGCTCGTACGGGCTTTGGTTCCCCTGGCGGAAATGCTACGCTATTCGGCCGACTTGCGCTCCATGACGCAAGGCCGCGCCAGTTACACGATGGAATTCTCGCACTATGAGCCCGTGCCCCAGCAACTGGCCGAGCAGATAATTGCTCGCGCCAAGGCCGAGCAGGGTGAAGGGCAGTCCTGAGCCGGCCTGGTGAATTGACGCCGCCCGGCTCGGCGCGGTGAGGTAGAGGCGATGATCCAAGCGCAGACAAGACTCAAGGTTGCCGATAATACCGGAGTGCAGGAAATCATGTGCATCCGGGTGGTGGGGCGTGGTGGCACTACGGCGTACGGTTCCCTGGGCGACCAGATTGTTGCTTCTGCTAAGCAGGTGACGCCCCAAAGCCAGATACCCAAGGGAAGCGTGGTGCGGGCGGTCATCGTGCGGTGCCGCAAGACGGTCAACCGGCCCGATGGGACTAGTATTCGTTTCGACGACAATGCCGCGGTGCTGATTGACAACGCCGGCAATCCCCGGGGTACGCGAGTCTTCGGCCCGGTGGCCCGGGAGCTGCGCGACAAGCAGTATATGAAAATAGTGTCCCTGGCTCCGGAGGTTGTGTAGGGCAGGAGGACGGATGCGATGGCACGGGCAGCGGTGAAGAGCGAACGTAAGCGCACCAAGGCTCATTTGAAGCGGGGCGACCTGGTGATGGTGATTGCCGGCAAGGAGTTTCTGGGCCGGGCCGCACCCCGCCGCGGGCGTATCATAAAGGTGTTGCCTTCGCAGGGCAAAGTCACCGTCGAGGGCATAAACATCGTCAAGAAGGCTGTTCGGGAAAGCTCGAAGGTGCGTCAAGCCGGCATCGTGGACATGCCCGCACCAATAGACATCTCCAACGTCATGCTGGTGTGCCCGGCGTGCGACGCGCCCACCCGCGTGGCCATGCGGGTGCGGCCCGATGGCCGGAAAGTGCGCGTGTGTCGGCGTTGCAAGCAGGATATTGACGAGTAGCATACGTGGCTTGCCAAGGTGGTCCTGAGGACTATGGCACAGGCGGATACTACTTACGTGCCTAGGCTGAAGAAGAAATACGAAGAAGAAGTCCGGCCTGCTCTGATGGAGCGGTTCGGATATGACAACCTTTTGCGCGTGCCCAGGCTGGTCAAGGTGTGCATTAACATGGGGGTGGGCAAGGCCAAGGAGGACTTCCAGACCCTCGAAAATGCGGTCAGAGAGGTGTCAATGATTGTTGGCCAGCGGCCTGCTATCACGAGGGCGACGAAGTCCATCTCCGCCTTCGGTGTGCGCAAGGGCATGCCGGTGGGGCTTCGGGTAACCCTACGCGGCAAGCGGATGTGGGAGTTTCTTGACCGGGTGTTCAATTTGGCGCTGCCGCGCATCCGGGACTTCCGGGGCCTATCTCGGGATGGCTTTGATGGCCGCGGCAACTATACCTTCGGGGTGAGCGACCACCTCATCTTTCCTGAGCTGAGTTATGACGACGTGGAGCGGCAGCGTGGCATGGACATAACAATTGTGACGACGGCGCCGACGGATGAGGAAGCCATGGCCTTGTTAGAGGGCTTGGGCATGCCGTTGGCGCGCGAGTAGAAGGGGCTTCGAGGAGGGCAACAGCTCGGTGGCAAAGCGATCCTGGATTGTCAAGCAGCAGAGAGAGCCCAAGTTCAAGGTGCGCCGCTACAACCGCTGTGCTCTTTGCGGACGACGACGTGGCTATATGCGACGCTTCGGCATCTGCCGGATTTGTTTCCGTGAGAACGCCCTAGGGGGCAACATTCCTGGAGTTCGGAAGGCGAGCTGGTGACCATGCCGAACGGAACCGCTACTCAGAATGTACAGCAGCCGGCGTCGGCGGGCAGTAAGTCCGTAGGGGTTTTGAGCGACCCCATCGGGGACATGCTCGCGCGCATCCGCAATGCAGTGATGGCTCGCCACAACAACGTCCGTGTGCCGGTGTCGAAGATAAAACTCGAGATAGCCAAGATTCTACACGACGAGGGCTACATTCGCGGTTTCCAGTTGGTGGGCAAGGGGCGGGAGATGCGCATACGCCTCAAATACGATGACAACAACGAGCCGGTGCTGCGGGGGCTGAAGCGCGTGAGCAAGCCCGGCCGGCGGGTGTACGTCGGCCACGACGAGCTGCCGCGGGTGCTGTCGGGACTAGGTGTGGCCATTTTGTCCACCGACCGTGGGGTCATGACTGCACGGGAGGCCAAGCGCCGCAAACTTGGCGGCGAGGTACTGGCCTACGTGTGGTGAGCGGGGGCATCAGCCATGTCGCGGATTGGACGACGACCGATACCCATACCACCGGGCGTCAAGGTGACGGTGGAGGCGGGCAACTTAGTGCGAGTGGCCGCCGGTAAGAAGGAACTTGTTTTCACCGCCCACCCGGAGATGACGGTGAAGGTCGAGGACGGGCAGGTGGTGGTCGAGCGGCCCAGCGACCGCAAAGTCCATCGCCAGCTTCACGGCACCACCCGCGCCCTCATCGCCAACATGATACAGGGCGTCAGCCAGGGCTTCGAGAAGGTGCTTGAGCTTCACGGCCTCGGCTACCGTGCCGAGATGCGCGGCAAGTCCCTGGTGATGCAACTTGGTTTCGCTCACGAAGTAGTCTACACGCCTACCCAGGACGTGGAGATTTCCGTCGAGGGCCAAAAGCCGATTCTTATCCGCGTTCGGGGCAGCGACAAGCAGCAGGTGGGGCAGGTGGCAGCGGAAATCCGTCGTCTGCGGCCCGTAGAGCCTTATAAGGGTAAGGGGCTACGCTATCAGGGGGAGCGGGTGAGGCTGAAGGCCGGCAAGGCAGGGCGCGCGGCGAAGTAGCGGCGAGGCATTCAGGTGAGGTGTTAAGCGGTGGGCATCGAGAAAGACCGAAAGGCCGCCAGGAAGCGCAGGCACGCCCACGTGCGCAAGCGCATCGAGGGCCGCCCTGAGCGTCCGCGGCTTTGCGTGACTAAGACGTCCAAGCACATCTACGCCCAGGTCATAGACGACTGGGCCGGGCGCACCCTTGCGGCCGCCTGCACCCTCGACAAGGGCGTGCGTGAGCGGCTCGATGGGGCATCCACCAAGTGTTGCGCGGCGGCCCGGGTGGTGGGCCTGGTGCTCGCAGAGCGGGCGAAGGCCGCCGGCGTCAACCAAGTAGTTTTCGACCGGGGCGGCTGGCCCTATCACGGCCGCGTCAAGGCCCTGGCTGAGGGCGCGCGGGAGGGCGGGCTAGAGTTCTAGGCGGGAGAGAGGGTCGTGGCCATGACCGAAAAGAAGCTGAAGATTACTCTCTGCCGCAGCGTCATCGGCTGCCATGTCAAGCGCCGCCGAACCGTTCGGGCACTTGGCCTGCGGCGTATCAATGACACTGTTATCCAGCCGGACAACCCGTCCATTCGTGGGATGTTACGAATGGTGGCGGACCTGGTTAAGGTGGAGCCGGCATGGGAAGCGTGAGGGAGCAACGATGCGTCTGAGTGAAGTGCAACCTAATCCGGGCCGTGTCAAAGAGCGCAAGCGCGTGGGGCGGGGCCATTCTGCCGGCGGCGGCAAAACTGCCGGCCGCGGCATGAAGGGTCAGAAGGCACGCGACACGGTCAAGCCGGGGTTTGCGGGGCGCAATGTTCCCTTGGCCCGCCGCCTACCTAAAAAACGCGGCCAGTCTAACAAAGCCCACAACATAGGCATCTTCCGACGCGCCTATGCCATCGTCAACGTTGGCTGCCTTGAGCGTTTCGCTGATGACACCCTCGTCACACCGGAGCTGCTGCTTAGCGAGCGGGTGGTAAAAGACCTCCGCGATGGGCTGAAGGTGCTGGGCGAGGGAGAGCTTTCCCGGCGTCTGCACGTAAAAGCCCATGCCTTCAGCGAGGGTGCCCGCCGGAAAATAGAGGCGGCTGGCGGTACGGCAGAGGTGATAGGTGCATGAAGCAGCGGCTCGCCGGGCTCGTAACGGCGCTCAAGGTACCCGAAATCCGCCGCCGCATCATGTTCGTGCTGTGGATGTTCGCGGTTTACGTGTGCTGCGCGCACGTGCCGCTGCCCGGCGTGGATAAGAATGCCATCGAGCGTCTCTTCCAGCGCGGCGCGGGCTTGGGTGACATTCTGGATACTTTTGCCGGGGGCTCGCTAAGGCGTTTTTCCGTCCTCGCCCTCGGCATCATGCCTTATATCAACGCTTCCATTATTTTCCAGCTTCTCGTCATGGCCGTGCCGGCTCTCGAAAAAATCTCTAAGGAGGAAGACGGCCCGAAAAAGATTGCCCAATGGACAAAATACTGGACCATCCCGCTGGCAGCTCTTCAGGCGGCCGGCATGATTGGCTGGTTCGGCGGCATGGGCGCCTTCACCGGCGGCATCGGTGTGCGCCTCTTCGACATCGCCATGATGACGTCCGGGACCATGTTCTTGATGTGGCTCGGTGAGATGATTTCTGAGCGCGGCATCGGCCAGGGTATCTCGCTTATCATCTTTGCAGGCATCATGACCCGCATGCCTACCGACATCGCTCGCACCATTATGCTCTGGCGCGGCGGCGAGTTCGGCTTCACTAACATCGTCTTCCTTCTGGCATTCTTCCTGGCCACGGTGTACCTCATCGTGCTCGTTCAGCAGGCCCAGCGGAAGATACCCGTCCAGTATGCCAAACGCATCCGGGGCGGCAAGATATATGGCGGCGGCTCTACTTTCCTGCCCTTGCGCGTCAACCAGGCAGGGGTCATCCCAATCATCTTCGCCATCTCGGTGGCCATGTTCCCCGCCACGCTGGCCCAACTTGTCGGCTCGCCCGCCATGATTTCGACTATTTCGCGCCTTGGGGTGCCAGAAAGCGTCGTTCGCAACGCCATACTCTCCATCGTCGAGTACACCACGCCCGGGGCCAATTTTTTCGCAAGTGCGCTCTACTTCGTCCTGGTCATCATCTTCACATACTTCTACACCGCGGTTACGTTCAATCCTGAGCAGATTGCCGAGAACCTGCAGAAAAACGGCGGGGCCATACCCGGGATTCGCCCCGGCGAGCGCACCCGCGACTACTTGGACCGCATCCTGTACCGCATCACACTGGTGGGGGCGCTCTTTCTTGGCTTCATAGCAGTCATCGAGTTCTACGTAGGGCCAATAACGGGCGTCACCACCTTTAGCCTGGTCGGTGGCACTTCGCTGCTCATCGTCGTCGGCGTCGCCCTCGATACCATGCAGCAAATCGAAGCCCAGCTTCTCATGCGCCACATGCGAGGATTCCTGGTCTAGTTTGGGAGGCAGCAAAAACGTCACGCGTACCCGTTCTCATCTTGTTAGGAGCGCCGGGGGCTGGCAAGGGCACCCAAGCCGAGCGTCTTGTTGAGCGCTACGGGGTGGTTCACGTCTCGACGGGCGACATGCTTCGGGCTGCGGTGGCTGCTGGCACCCAGCTCGGCCGCCTGGCAAAGCAGTACATGGACGCTGGCGAACTCGTCCCGGACGAGGTGGTCATCGGTATCGTGCGCGAGCGGCTGGCTCAGGCCGACATCCAGGAGCGTGGGGTCTTGTTAGATGGCTTTCCGCGGACCTTGGCGCAGGCGGAGGCCCTGGCCGAGGTTCTCTCGGCCACCGGCTTGCCCGCCCCGACGGTAGTCAACCTCAAGGTTGGCGAGGACGAGTTGGTGGAGCGGCTCTCCACCCGACGAATATGTCGGGCGTGCGGGGCCATTTACAATCTGCGCTACGACCACCTGGACGTAGGCGATGCTTGCCCAAAGTGCGGCGGAGAAATTTACATGCGGGACGATGACAAGCCAGAGGCCATTCGAGAGCGGCTGCGCGTCTACCACGCGCAGACAGCGCCACTGATCGAGTACTACAGGGCGTGCGGGCAGTTGATGGAGGTAGAGGCTGGGGGGCGACCGGAGGAGGTGGGGGACGTTGTGGTTGCCGCCGTGAGCGACGTGATAGGTAGCTGAGGAGCTATGCTTGTGCGCCGGCCAGCCAAGGTGCGGCGGAAGACACCAGCCGAACTGGAGCTAATGAGGCGAGCTGGTAAGATTATCGAGCGAACCCTGGAAGTCTTAAGAGAGGCGATGCAGCCCGGCGTGACCACGGCGGAGTTGGACGAACTGGCGGAGGCCGAAATACGCCGAGCCGGCGCCGTGCCTTCTTTCAAGGGCTACAACGGCTATCCGGCGACGATTTGTGTGGAAATTGAGGACGTGGTCGTTCACGGCATCCCGGGGCCGCAACGACTGGAGGCAGGGACCATCGTAGGCGTTGACGTAGGTTGCGCTTTCGAGGGCTGGCATGCCGATGCGGCCTTCACGGTGGGCATTGGGGAGGTGGACGGTCTGCGACGCCGCCTGATGGATACGGCCCGCAGATGCCTGGAGGCTGGCGTGGAGGCCGCACGTCCCGGCAACCGCCTGGCTGAAGTTTCCCTGGCCGTGCAGCGGGTGGCCGAGGCTGAAGGCTTTAGTGTGGTGCGGGCGCTCGTGGGCCACGGCATCGGTCGGCAGATGCACGAGCCGCCGCAAGTGCCCAATTACTATGCGCCTGGCGAGCTGCCCGACTATGAGATTCGGCTCAGGCCTGGGATGACCCTGGCACTGGAACCGATGATAGCTGCCGGTACGTGGCAGGTAATCGTCGGCCCGGACGGATGGACGACCCGTACGGCGGATGGCAGTCCATCGGCTCATTTTGAGCATACCATCGCAGTGGGCCGGGACGGAGCAGAAATATTGGCGCGCGGTGTCTAGGCCTGCGCCAGCGCGTAGAGACCATGGGTGCAAAGAAGCGGAAGGCAGGAAGCACAGCTAGCGAAAGCCGGCTGAAGACGCTCACTGTGCTCGGCACTATCGTCGAGAAGCTGCCGAACGCTATGTTCCGCGTCGAGCTGGAGAACGGCCATCAGGTCCTGGCCCACGTGTCCGGCAAGATGCGGGAGCGCTCGATCCGCATCATGGCTGGCGACCGCGTCACGGTGGAGCTGCCAGTTGAGGATGTCAACCGCGGCCGCATCGTTTGGCTCCACAAAAAGGTCTAGGGCCGCGGGGAGAGTGGGTGAGAGCATATGAAGGTTAGGCCATCAGTACGAAAGCGATGCGAGAAGTGCAAGATAATCCGCCGCCATGGCGTTGTGCGGGTGATTTGTGAAAACCCGCGGCACAAGCAGCGCCAAGGCTGAGGAGGTAGACCCGTGCCAAGAATAGCCGGCGTTGACTTGCCGCGTGATAAGCGCATTGACATTGCGCTGACGTACATTTACGGCATCGGCCGCAGCAGCGCGGCCAAGATCGTCGCCGAGGCTGGCGTTGACCCAGCCAAACGAATGCGCGACATCACTGAGGAAGAGGCGGCGCGCCTGCGAGAAATCATCGAGCGTGACTACACCATCGAGGGCGACCTACGCCGCGAGGTGCAGAGCAACATTCAGCGGCTGGTGGAGATCGGCACCTATCGGGGCCTCCGGCATCGCCGAGGCCTACCGGTACGAGGCCAGCGCACTCGGACCAACGCTCGTACCCGCAAGGGGCGCCGCAAGACGGTAAAGGGCCGCAAGCGCGGCGCTCCTGGCAAGTAGGCGGCATGGTTTTGGCCTGTTTCGCCTGAGGAGGATTGTCATGCGCAGGGGACGAGGACGACCGCAGCAGGTGAGGCGTGCGAAGGTCACCCGCCAGGTGCCCTATGGGCACGCTCATATCAAGTCAACCTTTAACAACACGATCGTTTCTATTACCGACCCTAATGGCAACGTTATCGCATGGGCCAGCGGGGGCACCGTGGGTTTCCAGAACACGCGCAAGGGGACACCTTTCGCGGCCCAACTGGCGGCCGAGCAGGCTGCTGCTCGCGCGGCCGAGTTTGGCATGAAGCGCGTGGACGTGTTCGTCAAAGGCCCTGGCCAGGGACGAGAGACCGCTATTCGGGCCTTGGCGGCAGCCGGGCTTGAGGTTGGCGAGATAAAGGACTGTACGCCCATACCCCATAATGGGTGCCGACCGAAGAAGCGCCGGCGGGTATGATGCCCGGCGGGCGCTGGAGGTGAAGGTGGAGCATGGCGCGCTATACCGGACCGGTTTGCCGGATTTGCCGGCGCGAGAACAGGAAAATCTACCTCAAGGGGCGGCGGTGCATGTCGCCCAAATGCGCTATGGAGAGGCGGCCGTACCCGCCTGGTCAGTTCGGCCAGGCGGGCCAGCGCCGTCGCCGGCGCAGCGACTACGGCTTGCAACTGCGTAGCAAGCAGGCACTGCGCTACGCCTATGGCGTGCTTGAAGGGCAACTGCGGCGCTACGTGCGCCAAGCCGAGCGCATGCCGGGCGTCGCTGGCGAAAACTTGCTGCGGCTGCTTGAAACCCGCCTCGACAACGTGGTCTATAGGGCCGGTTTTGCCTCAAGCCGCCGCGAGGCTCGCCAACTGGTCCGCCATCGTCACGTTGAGGTCAATGGCCGCGTAGTGAACATACCTAGTTTCCGCGTCCGGCCCGGCGACGTCGTCCGCCTGCGGGAGAAGAGTAAAAACCTCCAGCCGGTCGTGGAGGCATTGAGTGCTGGCGGTGGGAGGGTGCCCCGTTGGCTGCAGGTAGATTTTGAGGCCCGCACGGTTACCGTAACCGACTTGCCGCGCCGCGACGATATCCCTGATGTGCCCGCTGACGAGCAGGTGGTCATGGAGTTCTACTCGCGCTAGCCCGGCGACCTTTCGCCGCATGCGCTCCCGCTATTGTAGACAGGGGGTAGAGCAGATGATTGAGGGGACGAGCACGGAAATCAAGGTCATGGAGCTGACGCCTGCCTACGGCAAGTTTGCCATAGAGCCGCTGGAGCGGGGCTTTGGTCACACCCTAGGCAATGCCCTGCGCCGCACGCTGCTGGCGCACATAGAGGGTGCCGCGGTGACCGACGTGCGCATTGACGGCGCCCTTCACGAATTCGATACCCTACCCGGCGTCCTGGAGGATAACACCGAGCTTATCTTCAACCTGCGCGAGCTGGCTGTGAAAGTCCATCGCCCCGACGGCCAGCCGCCGGAGGAAGAGGAGCAGGAGTGGGTGCTGCGGATAGAGGCCGAAGGTGAGGGAGAGGTCACGGGGGCGGACGTCATCTGCCCGCCTGATGTGGAAATAGTCAACCCCCAGGTGCATATCGCCTACCTGACGCGCAAGACGGCCAGGCTGCGGGCCGAGCTGTGGGTGGAGGTGGGCAAGGGCTACCTGCCGGTGGAGGCGCGTCAACGGGGGCGACGGGGCGCCGACGTGATACCCGTGGACGCGGCTTTTTCGCCCATCCGGCGGTGTGCTTATCACGTTGAGCCCACGCGGGTTAAGCACCGCACCGACCTGGACCGGCTCATCATAGAGTTGTGGGGCAACGGGACGGTTATGCCCAACGAGGCCTTGCGGCAAGCCGCCAAGCTCATTCAAAGCTACTTGACGGTTTTTGTTGGCGTCGAGGCCGAGGCTGCGGTGCCTGGAGAAGTTTCCGCCGAGGAGGCTCGTCGGCTGCGCGTGCTGGAGTATCCCATCGAGGACATGGACTTCTCCGTGCGCACATATAACTGTCTAAAGAAGGCCGGCCTTCATCAGGTGGGCCAAGTTGTCCAGTGCACGGCCGAGGACTTGTTGGCCATCCGCAACTTCGGGGAGCGGTCGCTGCAGGAGGTCATGGCCAAGCTGGCTCAGTATAACCTCAGCCTCAAGACCAAGGAGGAGGGGTAGGCTGGCAGTCGTGCCCGTTGGTAGCGAGTGAGGTTCTGGTCGTGCCCATCGGAGTGGTAGCTATGCGGCATCAGAAGAAGGTTGCGAAGCTCAATCGGCCCGCGGACCAGCGGCGTGCGCTGCTGCGGGGGATAGTCCGCGGTCTCATCCTTAACGAGTCAGTGAAGACGACTTTGGCGCGGGCCAAGGCAGCCCAGCCTCTGGCCGAGCAGTTGGTCACTTGGGCGAAGCGCGGTGACGTGCACTCGCGCCGCCTGGCCTTGCGCGTCATTCCCGAACCCGACGTCATTGCCAAGCTCTTTTCCGAGATTGCGCCGCGCTTCGAGGGGCGAGCGGGCGGCTACACGCAAGTTATCCGCGCCGGCTTGCGGCGTGGTGACAGCTCTGAGATGACCATCTTGCGCTGGACTGAGTGATGAGGATTGGCCGGTGGGGTGGGCCGTGGCCAGGCGCCACATAAGGCTAGACGTTCAGTACGACGGCACCGACTACGCGGGCTTCTGCATACAGCCCCGGGTGCCGACCATACAAGGCGAGCTGCAGTCCGCCTTGGCCAGGCTTCTCGGCGAACCTGTGCATCTTACGGCGGCCAGCCGCACTGACGCGGGCGTCCATGCCCTCGGCCAGGTAGTGGCTTTCTTCACCGAAAGCCGCGTGCCTGTTGAGCGCCTGCCGCGTGCGCTCAACGAGCTGCTGCCGCAGGACATCGCCGTTACCGCGGCCGAGGAGGTTCCGGAGAGTTTCCATCCGCGCTTTGATGCGGTAGGGAAGCTCTACACCTACCGGATACTCAATCGGCCGGTTCGGTCGCCGATAATTTGCCGGTATGCGTGGCACGTGCCTGAGCCGCTTGATTTGGAGGCTATGGGGCGGGCGGCGGAGGTTCTGGTGGGCGAGAAGGATTTCGGTGCCTTTTGTGCTGCCGGTGGTGTGGCCCGTAGTACGGTACGGAACCTGTACCGGCTGGACTTGGACACGAACGCGGACGTCATCGAGATGCGGCTGGGGGCTGATGGGTTTTTGTACATGATGGTGCGCATAATTGTCGGGACGCTGGTAGAGGTGGGGCTGGGGCGGCGCGACTGGATGGAGATAGAGGACATCCTCGCCAGCCGGGATCGCCGCCGGGCCGGGAAAACAGCGTCCCCCCAGGGGTTGTGCCTGGTGCGGGTGGATTACTGAGGCGGATTGGCAAGCATGTGAAAGGCATACAAAGGGTGGCAAGGACGAGATGACCGAACTCAAGACGTCGTCAGTTAGAGCCAGTGAAGTCAAGCGTGAATGGTGGCACGTCAGTGCGGCAGGCCGGCCGCTGGGACGGCTAGCGGCCCGAGTGGCGGCCATCCTTCGCGGCAAGCACAAACCGTATTTCACGCCCCACGTGGACTGTGGTGACTTTGTGATTGTGACGGATGCCGAAAAGGTTGTGCTGACCGGTCGCAAGTTGCGTCAGAAAACTTACTACCGCCACACGGGCTATCCCGGACACCTAAAGAGTGAACGGGCCTTCGAGCTTCTTGCTCGCCGGCCCGAGCGCGTCATCGAGATGGCCGTCAAGGGGATGCTGCCCAAGGGGCCGCTGGGCCGGCAAATGTTTCGTAAGCTAAAGGTCTATCGCGGCCCTGAGCATCCCCACGAAGCCCAGAAGCCCAAGCCTTTGGACATCTGAAGGCAGCCTTGGCCGTCGTAGGCACAGCGGACCAGGGCTTCACTCCATCAGGGGGAGTGGCACTTGGCAACGATAGAGAGCATGGAAAGGTTCTACGCAACGGGTAAGCGCAAAAACGCCGTGGCTCGGGTTTGGCTTATGAAGGGCACCGGCCGGGTGCTGGTCAACGGCAAGCCGCTGACGGAGTACTTGGAGCGGCCGCAATTGGAGGCGTGGGTACTGGAGCCGCTGGAAGTGGCCGGCAAGGCCGGAGAGCTGGATGTGAAGGCACGGGTTCACGGCGGCGGCAAACACGGCCAAGCCGGAGCGCTGCGCCACGGCATCGCCCGAGCCCTCTGCGAAATGTCTCCCGAGCTGCGGCCCGTTCTCGGCCAGCGCCGGATGCTCACGCGCGACCCCAGGATGAAGGAACGCAAGCACGCTGGCTTTCGCAGTGCCCGGCGTGGCAAGCAGTTCTCGAAGAGGTAGGCCCTCGGAGCCGCAGTCGTGCCCGCCGCGTCTGATTTCAGCGCCGCCGGCCCTGCGCGGGCCTGGCGGCGCTTTCGTTGCCGACGCAAGGTCGCTGGGCGCGGCCTTGTGGCGCTCGCCAGAAGGGGCGGATACAATAATCAGGGCGGAAGACGAGAATGCCTCGGTCGGGCGCTGAGCGGAAGCCAGGGTTTCTTGTGTCTTCGGTGTGGTCGGTGATACCAGATGCGGAAAGTCATGCCGTCTGTCTCGTTAGTGTTGATATGGATAGTGGCTGAGGCATCGCCCAGCGGGACCCACGGTGCCTATTGCGAGCTAGTGGCTAACGCGGGCGAAAGCCGCCTTGACGGGGACAGTTGGCTGATCCGCGGGGTGGGCAAGAGCCTCGACGTGTCTGCGATGACGCCTGGGTGGGTCTTGGCGAAGGCGTGGGTTGGGCAGGGCGGTGAGCAGGCGTCGCAGGCCGCGGCAGCGGTCGTGCGGGCCATGGGCACTTCTGGTGCCCGCGCAGGCCTGCTGCCCTGGACGAGCGGCGGCCCGCCGTCGCTGGCGGCGACAGAACTTGCCGTGCCGCCGTTGTGTGCTGCCCTCTCCTTTCACTCTGACGCGCTGACCGTGTCGGCCCAGCAGACGCTATCGCAGGCCGTGAGGCAGATGGCCGCGGCGGTGGGCCGCAGCAAGCCTGAGGGACGGGACACACGGCGGCTCACTCTTGCCGCTGCTTGTTGCGCCCTCGGACAGGCCGCGCGGCAGCCGGCTTTGACCAAGCGGGGGCTGGACTTGGTGGGGGAGTGGCTTAGCGAGGTGCGGAGCCGAGGCCTGGCCGACGGCCATGGCCCAACGGTCGAGGCCTATCGCGCGGCTGCCTTGGCCTGGATACGTCTTTTCGTCGCCGACCGCCCGAGCAGTCTGACGACGGCATGGGAGTTAGTCTGGGCGGATTTGCTCCAGCGGGCCCAGGGGCCGTGCGGGCCGCTCGCCGGCGTTGAGATGTTCGGTGTGAGGCCGGATTACGCTGATGGCGCCGGCCCGCTGTGGTGGATGCTGCCTGTGGCCGGCGACAAGAGCTTGCCTGAAGCTTCGGGGGAAGAAGCTGCCCTGTCGGCCCTCGCCGCGGCCTACTTTTGCCTGCCCATGGCGTCGCCGGTGGTGGCTGGCGCGGTAACCCCACCTAGACCGGCCACCATGACGTACACCTGGGCGCCCATGCCCTCTTTGGTCCAGGAGACTACCTACGCCGACGAGGGCTTTGCGTTGAGCACCATGACAGGCCCCGTCGGGGCAACCACAATACCCGTCATGGCCAGCTATGCGCGCCTGGAGAGGCGACCAACCTCGTATCTTTTCACCTCGGCTCCGTCGCAGGTGGTCTCTCTTCAGAGAGAGGCGACGGCAGTGATGAATTTCGACTTCGACGCCGTGGGCGTGGGACGGCGGGTGCAGGTATGGGCTGACTTCATTCTGGGCCGCCGTGACGCTATCAACCGGGTGGCCCTTATGGGCTACCCCTGGGGCGGGCAGACCGTCGGCGTGGATGAGCTTCAGCCCGTGGTGGTGGAGATTGGCGGTTACTACCTCGGCGTCCTTTTGGGCTGGTGCGGGCCAGCCGATGCTTCTCAGCTTACTGAGCGCGTCAAGCCGGGCATCATTTCCTGGTCTGGTGAGGGCCCCGATGCTGAGCTAACGCTGCGCATCTTCGCTCGCCAGGCCGAGTATGTTCTCAAACGTCCGGAAGACAACTATGTGCTTGGTCTTCTGGTGGCGGTCAGGCCCGCGGCTTCTTGTTCCCTTGAGGATTTCACGCGATGGCTTCGCGGCGTCCGCTACAAGAAGGAATTTCAGGTGCGCAAGTGGCGGGTGCCCGAAAAAGACCAGGGCCATCCGGTGCTTGACAGATACAAGCCCAAGGAGAAACGCGCCCTCGCAATCGCTAGGGCGGATGACTACACGGTTACCTGGCTTATCGAGGGCAAACCGTGGGTTATCAAGACCGACCTGAGGAGCGGCGAGGTGCAGGCCCGCAGCATCGCGGACGCAGAGCTAGCCCAGCCGAGCCTCATGTTTGATACTCCCTGGGTGAAGATTGCGCGGGGCGGCGGAACCTTCGAAATCGCGCCGGAGTTACGTGCGGCGCTGTCTGCTAAGTAGAGGGATTGCTTTTGCGGCGGGGCGGCTGGGTTGCTCACCTGAATGTGTGACCACCTGAATGTTTGACCAGAGGGGAGCCTTCGGATGCATCGCGTGACTTTCATACCCGGCGACGGTACAGGACCAGAAGTGACCGAGGCTATGCGCCGCTGCGTGGAGGCCACGGGGGTAGAAATCGAGTGGGAGGAAGCTGAGGCCGGCGCAGACGTTATAGAAAAGTATGGCACGCCTCTTCCAGAGCAGACGCTGGAGTCCATTCGGCGCAATAAGGTGGCTATCAAAGGCCCCATCACTACGCCTGTGGGTACGGGCTTTCGCAGTGTCAACGTGGCTTTGCGCCAGGCCCTGGACCTGTACGCCTGCTTACGCCCGTGCAAGTACTATCCCGGTGCTCGAAGCCGCTACCCTGACGTTGACCTCGTCATCGTTCGCGAGAATACCGAAGACTTGTATGCGGGCATCGAGTTTGAGCGTGGCCAGCCTGAAACCGCCGACCTCATCGAATTTCTTGCTGAAAAGACTGGCAAGCGAATCCGTTTTGACAGCGGAATTAGCATTAAGCCCATCTCTGAGTATGCTACGGAGCGCATCGTGCGTTTCGCCTTCGAGTACGCCATCTCCAGGGGGCGGCGCAAGATTACCGCCGTGCACAAGGCCAACATCCAGAAATACTCCGACGGCTTGTTTCTGGCCGTTGCTCGCCGCGTCGCTGAGGAGTATGCCGACAGCGGGATTGAGTTCGAAGACCGCATCGTGGACAACATGTGCATGCAGCTTGTGCAGAAGCCGGAACTTTACGACGTTCTCGTCCTGCCCAACATGTACGGCGACATCATCTCGGACCTAGCTTGTGGGCTTATCGGCGGTCTGGGTCTGGCTCCCGGGGCTAACTTGGGCGATGAGTGTGCTATCTTCGAGCCGACCCATGGCAGCGCTCCGAAGTACAAGGGCCTCAACAAGGTCAATCCGTGTGCGACCATCCTTTCGGCTGTTCTGATGCTCGAACACCTGGGGGAGACCGAGGCCGCTCGGCGGCTGGAGCAAGCCGTGGCTGACGTCATTGCTGAGGGCCGCTACGTCACTTATGATCTCAAGCCTACGCCTGACGACCCCACAGCCGTCGGCACGCAGGAAATGGCCGACGCAATCATTGCAAGGCTAAGGGTCCTGGACTGATGCCCACAGGGGCGTGGGGTACTGCGGGACGGGGGGCACGCGAGCCTACTTGGGCGGGCGGTTGCTGCTGGCGGCGATCGTGGGCGATTTGCGGCGGAGCGCGGGCCGTCGAGGTCTCTGCCTTGGGGGGGCCAAGGGGCGCGGCTGTTGTGTTGTAAGCACGTCGCGGAGCACCAGAGGCCCAAGGAGCATCAAGCTCGCCGCCGCGCAAAGGGCGAGGGCGAGCTCCTGGGCGCTGATGATGCCCCGCAGGGTGGGCAAAGCCACCGCGTCGAACCAAGTGCGGGCGGGTGCGCCGGGCGGGGCGCCGTAAAAGGCTGCTCCGAGCATGCAGGCGATGGCTGCGGCTCCCAGCAGCCGTGGAAGGGCGGTCTTCACATCGCGGTCGCTGGGCGACAGTTCGGAGCCGATGCTGAGAACTAGGAGGAGCAGTGGATAGGTCGGCCAATGGCCCCACGAGATGCGTGAGAGGACTGAAAAAGCGCGCGTGACCACAGCCTCACCGAGGGATGGTGCAGCGAAGGCGCCAACTACTCCTGGTTCGATGAGGTAGTGGACTAGCAGAAGAATGGCGGTGATGCCGGCTATCAGTGGCGACATCGAAGCTGAAGCCCAGGCCCACGAGTCGGGAATCAGGCGCAGCCAGCGCCCGCACACGACGACTTCGCCTCGGCCGTTGGGGTCGCGTAGACTGAGGCGTATGCGCCTCACGCGAAAGCCCGCCGCGAAAAGCACGATGGCGTGGCTGAGCTCGTGAACTAGGTTGCCTGGGGTGCGGAAAAGCTGCCACACCCAGCCGCCGGTGGAGTGGCGGGGATTGCCGAAAAGCCGATAGCCTGCGAGGAACAGCAGCCGCGACAGGGCGCACAGGAGCAGCGCTTCGACGGTTGCTGCGGCCAGGAGCTTCAGATAGAGCTGCATCAGGCCCATTATACAAGGCCTGGCGAGCTGCGCAAGGGGAGGTGCTTATGAAGGTCACCGTAGTTGGAGCAGGCAACGTTGGCGCGACGTGCGCCCAGCGCATCCTCGAAGGCGGGATTGCCGACGTGTACCTCGTGGACGTTGTCGAAGGATTGGCCGAGGGGAAGGCTCTCGACCTGGCTCAGGCCGCGCCTCTTGTTGGCCACTCCCGGCGCATCGCGGGTGGCCAGGGCTACGAGGGGGTTGCTGGCAGCGACGTGGTGGTAATAACGGCCGGCAAGCCACGACAGCCGGGTATGTCCCGCGACGACCTTCTATCGGTCAACGGCCGGATAGTGGCGGCCATCGCCCGCCAAGCCGTGGCCGTCGCGCCCGATGCCATGTTCATCGTGGTCACCAATCCGCTCGACGTCACCACTTACGTTGTTCGACGCATTACGGGGCTACCTCGCGCCCGCGTCATGGGCATGGCTGGAATGCTCGACACCGCTCGGTTCCGGACCTTTGTCGCCTGGCGCCTGGGCTGTTCGGCAGAGGATGTTTCGGCCATGGTTTTGGGCGGCCACGGCGATAGCATGGTGCCCATCCTGAGCCATGCGACCGTCGCCGGCGTGCCTCTCACGCAGTTGCTTTCTGTCGAGGACCTGCACTCTATCGTCGAGCGCACGCGAGAAGGCGGCGGCGAGGTGGTGCGGCTGCTCAAGACCGGCAGCGCTTACTACGCGCCGGCGGCCGCGGTGGCCGAAATGGTCGCCGCCATCGCCGCTGACGAAAAACGCCTCGTGCCGGTGTCCGTCGAGCTGGAGGGGGAATATGGCATCGAGGGAGTTTGCGTGGGTGTGCCGGTGGTTTTGGGCAAGGGAGGGGCAGAGCGCGTTGTAGAAATGAGGCTGCCGGCCGCCGAGTTGGAGGCGCTGCGCAGGTCGGCCAAGCTGGTCGCCGACGCGGTAGAGGCATGGCACCGAATCGCCGGTGATGACCCAGCGGCCTGGTAGCGGCATCTTGGTGGGCCGTCGCTGCTTTTGGGCTTGAAGGATAGCCTGGCCTTAGTCGAGCGAAAGGCGCAGGGTTTTTTGGTGGGTGTAAGTCACGAACCCAGGGGGCGAGCCACGAGGCTTTCGTACGTACCGCGCCAAGGTGTGGTCTACGTCGGCTACGCCGTCCCGACGGTAGTCGCTCATCTTGCCCGCCAGCCGTGCCGCCCATAGTAGTGTTTCGCGCGGCACGCTCTCCGGTGCGCCATCGGTGCGGATGAGAACGTGCGCGCCGCGAACGCCGCGGGCGTGTAGCCAGATGTCGGAAGGCCGAGCTATTCGGACTATCTCATCGTTCTCCTCGGCTGTCCTGCCGAACAACACTACGTGACCCGACGGTGCCACGGCCCGCCCCACGGAAGGCCGCCCCTCCTCGTGCTTCGGGGGTGGCTTTTTCGTCACGCCGAACTGCTCGGCCATTGCCGAAAGCTCGGTCACGTCGGCAACTTTTTCCAGCCGTTCCAACTCGGCCTCAAGTCGTTCTACGTCTTTGCGGGCTGCCTCCACCAGCCCAGGTAGCCGAGCTGCTGCCCGCCGAGCCTTCCGGTAGCGTGCGAAGTACTCCTCCGCACTCGCCTGCGGCCCCCGACTGCTGACCAGAGGCACCCGCACGCGCGGCTGGTCTGCCGAGTAGTAGTCGGTGACCTCGATTTCCCCCGCGGCGTTGACATCCAAGGCGTGAAGGTTTGCCACAATCAGCTCGCCCCACCGTCGCCATGTGTCGGCCTGGGCAGTCGCTGCGAGTTCTGCCTGGCGGTGGGAGAGCAGTCGTTTCTTTCTTTCCAACTGCCCCTTTAGGGCGCGGCGCACCAGCGTTTTCAGCCGGGTTACTTCCTGTTGCTCTTCTATGTGCCTGCCGACCGCTTCAAGTCCGGCACTGAGGCTGTCCAGCCGCTCAGGCTCCCAAGTCAAGTGCCGTAAGCGGACGGGATAGGCGAGCAGCGGCCTGCCCGCCTCGTCCCGCCAGAGCCATGCCTGGCCTTCCGCTGCTTCGGCAAAGATTTCCTTGGCCGCCGCCAGCCAGGCATAGGGCCAGCTTGGGGGCTGATCCGGGACCGGGATGTTGCCGTTCAGCCCTGCGCGGCAGAGGGTCTCTTGCAGGAAGACGCGGCTGAGGCCCTGTAGGGCTGCCCTCAGGGCTGCGGCCAAGGGTTGGCTGTCTCCTGCGACGGCGCGCGCGAGGTCTTCTTCGTCAGCCACGCGGGGGTCTAGCTTTTCGGCTCCTGGTGGCGGCACATAGGGCTCGCCTGGCATCAGGCATCGGTACACTCCCTCCCGTAACGGCCGGGGCCGTGCCACCGAAACCACTCGCTCCTCACGCACGAGCACGCAGTTCGGCTCGCGCTCCGTGGCCTCGAGAACCAGGAAGCCCGCTGCCCCGGGGCCGAAGCCGCCTAGATTAGCTATCTGGAAGGCTAGAACGCGGTCGAAGTTGATTTGCTGTATGCTCCGTACGATTGCGCCGGTGAGTGCTTTTTGAACGCCTGGCATCGGGGGCGGCCCGTCGGCCCTGCCGAGGGTTTCAAAAAGCAGATGGGCACGGGCGGCGCCGGCAGCCCAGCTCAACACTACCTTGGCTTTCCCGCCGCGGGCCGTCATCTCCAGGACGAGCGCCTCCGGCCCTGCCGCAGCCACGCGCTTGATAGCGGCGTCCTGAAGCGCGAGGGTGAGTTCCTTGCATAGCCTGCTGATGCAAAGGCTGTCGGCCAGAGCGGGTTTCATCGCGGGTCCATTCGCATGAATTTGCCGGTAGCTGTGGCGTATTCACCTTCGTCGTCGGTGACCGCTGCCGCTGCTTCTATCAGCCGCCCGAATTCTTTCACCTTCCACGCCGCCACCTTCACCGGCGTCCCCACGGGTAGGGGCCTCCGATACCGCACATTTATCTCCGCTGTCACCACCGTCGCGCCTTGCTCCCAAAGCAGCCGCGTCATCGCTTCATCCACCAGCGTGGCCAGAATTCCCCCATGCACTATCCCCTGCCAGCCTTGGTGGTGTTTGGCCGGGGTGAAGTCGAACTCGTAGCGTTCCCCAGCCATTCGGAAACCGGTGAGCCGCAGGCCGTGGGGATTGTTCGGTCCGCAGGCGAAGCAGTAATCGTCGGCCTTTATGTGCATCTGGGCGGTTCCTCCCAGGCGGAGCTTTCGTTCTCGCGTGACAGCCATTCTCTTGCTTTGGCAAGAGTTTCCTGCAAGCTGGCAGCGCAAATGGTGGCTGGCGGTAGCGAGCGCAAGAACCGCCGCCCGTAGGAGCGCGTGTGGATGCGGGGGTCGAGAATGAAAACCACCCCGTAGTCTTTAGCCGTCCGCAATACTCTTCCTACGGCTTGGCGCAGCGCCCGAATGGCCTCCGGCACGTAGTAAGAGTTGTATCCGTCCAGTCCTTGCTCGTCCAGGTACCTGGTGCGGGCTGCCACCAGGGGTTCGTCGGGGACGGCGAAGGGCAGCTTCTCCACCACTACGCACCGCAAGTGGTGCCCCGGCACGTCCACGCCCTCCCATAGGCTCCGCACTCCAAATACGACCGTACGAGGGTCCGTTCGCATTTGGTGCATCAGCCACCACCGCTCGCCTGAAACGTCCTGGCACAGCACCGACAATCCGGCGGCTTTCAAGGGTTTCTCGAGCGCCTCAAAGGCCGATAGCATTCGCCGTCGTGCCGTGAAGAGCGCCAGAAGACCCCCACCCGACATTGCGGCCAACTGCTGAATGGTTTCGATGACAGTCTTTTCATGCTGGTGACTGCCTGGGGCGGCTACGTCCGTGGGCAGGCAGAGTAGCAGGCGGTTTTGCCAGTCAAAGGGCGAGGGTACCTGCAGCTCGACGACGCGGTGGGCATAGGTCTCGAGGCCGCACGCGCGCCGCAAGAAAGCGAAGCTGCGATCTGCTGTGAGGGTGGCACCGGTGAAAATGATGGCTCGGAGCGGCCGGTAGAGCTTCTCGGCCAGAGCATCGGCAACCTCGACGGGCGCAACACAGAGGTTCCAGCGTAATCTCCGCCCGTCCGGTTCGACCTCGGCCCAGGCTACATCCCCCGCCTGGCCGGCGATAACACGCTCCAGGGTTGCAGCAATATCAGCGAGGGCCAAGGCTGTGCCCGCCAGGACTGTTGCCGACCTTCGCGCGTCCACGTTCTCATCGTGTTCCATGTCGGTTAAGGAAGCTACCAGTTCCTGCAGGGCCTGTGCGCCTTCCTCGGCTAGGCTTGCTACTGCTGCAGCGTGCTTCTCGACGGCCGCCCAGCGGCTATGAGCACGGCCAGCCGTGTCCAACAGGAGGGCCAATGGTTCTTCCGGTTGCCGCACCTCTTCGCATAGTAAATCCACGACGCTTTCCTCAAGTCGGTGGGTGGCTTCGTCCCAAGCGTCAAGCCATGCCTGCCATCCAGTTCCCTCCTCGCTGACCCATCGGGCTGCTGTGCCGAGTAGCTGCTCGGCCTCGGCCATCGCGCCGGCCACGCCTCGCCTGCGCTCGGCATCCCTCAGCCACCGGCTAAGGTCAGCCAAGGAGGCAGTCCCCACGGAAGCTGTGAGGGCTTTTGTTGCCGCTTCCTCAAGGTGATGGGCTTCGTCTATCACCAGATACCGGTAGTCCGGGAGCACATCGTGGGATAGGTCGGCCATGAGCAGGGCTTGGTTGGTGATGATGATGTCAGCCTTTTCAGCAGCGCTACGCAGGCGGCGGAGAAGACAGCATTGCTCGGCAGGGCATGGCAAGCCCGCGGTCAGAGCGCACCTATAGTAGTGAGCGCGGACGTCTTCGATGGCGTCGGCCAGGTCGGGAAAGAGTTCGGTGGCCTCCGGCGAGATAGATTCCAGGTCGCCGCCGGGCGTTTGGATGGCCCAGGAGGCTAGAAATCCCGCTGTGGCCAGGCCCTCGCGAAAGAGTGCTGTCGAGGATTCCTCAAGCCGGTCAAGGAGGCGCTGCACGCAGAGGTAATTCGACCGCCCCTTCACGACGAGCACATCCAGCTCCCTTGCCAGAGCGTCTTTGAGGATGGGCACGTCCCGCTGGCGAAGCTGGTCCTGGAGATTGCGCGTAAAGGTGGCAATGACGACGGGCCGGTGGCCCGTCATGGCCCACAGGGCTGCCGGCACAAGATAGGCCAGGGACTTGCCAATGCCTGTCCCGGCCTCAGCTAACAGGATTTCCTCGCGCAGGAAGGCCTCGGCCACGCTTCGGGCTAGCCGCCGCTGCCCTTCCCGCGGCTCGAAGGCGGGGTGAGCCTTGGGCAAGCCACCGTCTTCAGCGAACACCGAGTCTGTCAGCTCCACTAACTCGCTTCCGGAGATGGATGGGGTTGCTTTCTGCCGGCATCGTTGGGCAGTCTCCATAAATGCCGCGGCGGTCATGACTGCCAGCTCTGCCCCGACGGTCGTCTGGGCCTCGAGGCCCACCGCTTCCGCTTGCCTGGCCGACAAGCATGCTTGCCACAGAGCGCGCAGCCGGCCTGGTGCGCGCCGCGCGTGCTCCCTCAGCACTTCGCTGAGGTCAAAAAGCTTCTCGGCGCCACCGCGGCCCAGACCTACCTCGCCAAGCACGTCGGGCCACCGGTAGCAAGGCAACCACGGCATCAGGACTGCTACTACCGGCCCTAGGATAACTACCCGCTCGTTCGTTGGTTGGACTTTCGCGTACGCGGCAGCGTGGTGCCAGTCTGCTTGGCTGTAGACAAAGATGCGCTCCGCCTCTTGCGCGAGGGCCTGCAGTTCCCGTGAGCTCACGGCCCGCGAGGTGGGGGTCTCGTGTGGCCGCGCCCGGGCGGAGGCCCAAAACCTCTGGTCCTCGAAGGCCAGGGCGAGCTGTGGACCTGGCGGCCTGGCACTGTCCGATTTAGCCATGGCAGCGGCCCCCGCAAAGATAGGCAGCCGCCACAAGCTTATGGCGGCTGCCCGCACAGCACAAGTCACAAGCTTCTTCTCGCGTGGCTTTAGAGGGCCGAGGCGCTGCTGTCGCCGGCGGCCTGGCCCTCCCGGAGGGCCTCTTCAACGAGCTGGATGGCCGTCAGCAGCAGGCTCTCGCTCCAAGCATCCCGCTTCATTTCTTCCGGGTCAACTTGGCCGTCTAGCAGGTTGGTGTCCAGGGGACGAATGTATTTGGCCTTCACTATGGTCAGGTGCTCGCGGCCTCCGCGGGTCGAATAGCTTTCCTTGTTCAGAGTGCCGATCACCAGGAGCCGCTGCCCCTGCTTGATGTGCTCCACCGCCCAACGCCCAAGGTCTTCCCACACGTCCACTAGGAACAGGTCTGAAACCGGTTCGCCGGTGGCGCGCAGGAAGGGGCGCTCCACCTCGAAGCTGAACTCTGCCTTCACTTGCCCTGAGTTCTTCTGCCGCAAAGCGGCATCCCTTGTCGCAAAGCCAGTCAGGGCGACCAGATTGAGGTCGGCCAAGACCCACACCTCCCACGATTGCGGCCCAGTCCTCTCGCCAGTTCGGAATGAGGAACAGGCCCAAGATTGAGGTTGTCAAGTTCGCGGGGCGACTCTCGTCGCCCCGGCAGGCTTCAGTATAGCACTCGTCTACTCTTTGTCAATAGGCCCCGTGCCGCGCCCCCGCATCCTCAATCTCTCGGCGCCCGCCAGCCTGGATGACGCCAATGCCTCATCTTTACAACGGCTGGCCGGCCTACTCTGTCGTGCCCTGTCCCTACCGAGAGTGTATAATACACGGGCACCTTTGGAGGGGTAAGCGATGCCCGAGCGACAACTCCGCCAGAGCTTGGCTGACCTCGCTTGCGCCGTCAGCCGCAAAGTCCGCAACTGTGTCGCCAGCAACGAGGCAGCCCGCCACCTGCTGGACGCCGAGAAGGAGCTGCTTTTAGCGGTGCGGGCCATAGTAGATGGAAAAATCAGGTGGATCGAATCTCTCAAGCAGCCGGCGGCCGGCGCCGGAGCCAATGAACAGCCAGCTCAGTAGGTCGGCGCGGCTTCTTGGTTTGTTCTTTGTCGCCTTAGTTGTTCCCGCCGCGGTGTGGGGACATGGTCCATGTGTGCGCGATGTCAGACCTGCGGGTGCGGGGCAGGTCGGCGCTCATGACTCCCCCCTTGGGGGGCCTGGTGGGGCGTCGCCTGGGTTGGTGGTCGCCCAGGTTTTCGCTGACGAAAGCCGCCCTTGCTCCGTCGCCGCTGAAGGCAGCGTGACGGCTGCCGGAGGCGGCCAGAGTGGTACCGGAGGTATTGAAGAGGACGAAACGCTTTCCGACAGCGCCCCCAGAGCCCACGGATCTGACCGTGCTTTTGAAGGGAGCGCCCAGGCCTCCGGCGAGGGCGAGGAATTTCCGATAATCCCCAGCGGCCCGGAGGAGCTTGAGCCTTTTGCCTCGCTTTCGGAAGGGGCAGAGTCGGAGGCCTTGCCGGCGGGGGAGCAGATCGGTGGCCCTCCTTTGGTCGCCCCGTCACTGTCGCGGCGAGGGCTGGGATTGGACGGCGCTCTTGCCCAAAGGCTTGCCGCAGCGGCGGGCGTGGATTTGACTGTGCCATGGAGAGGGCGGCTGCGGCCGGCCTTTCTCTTGCCTGACGGTGCCCGTATCACTGCCGAGGCTCGAGCTGCCGCATGGGGCCGGTGTCCGCCGCCCGAATATCTGCCCATGTACTGGCCCCAGGGCTTCCCGGACCAGCAGCTCCAGGACTTCCGTGATGACTTGCTCGCGCACCCGCAGCTACTTCAGGGGAGCGTGAATCCCTACGCGCTGGCTTTGGAGCGCGTTGAGCGATTGGACGCAGACGCCGCGGAGCGCCGCCATGCAGCTCTAGCCTTATCGCTGTACCTGGCCGCCCATCCGCAGGCTGCGCCCGAGGACCTTGCCTGGACGCTCTTCAAGCGCCCCTCGACGGTTATGCGCGACGCGCTCATGGGCATGGCTATTTCGGCGGCCCTGCGGTATGTGAAGCCTTCGCTGGCTGAGATAACCGTCAATGAGGGCGACGTGGCTGTGGACCTGCGTGTCCTGTCTTATGCGAGCCACAATTCGGCGTCTTCGCTTCGCCAGATGCTCGTGGCGGCGGCAGAGCGCGGCCTCAAAGCGGTCGTTGTGGCCGATCTCAACACTACCGCCGGCGCCCAGGACGCGGAGAACGTCGCCTACCAACTGAAACGCGAGGGGTTGTTGCCCGCCGACTTCGTCGTCATCCCCGGCCAGACCGTGCACACCTTCTCCGGCGATGTCCTTGCCATTTTCACCCGCAGCCGCGTGCCCGACGGCATGACTGCCGCCCGCGCCGTGGACGAGATTCATCAGCAGGGCGGCCTGGCCTTTGCTGTGCATCCTGGGCTGCCAGGCACGCCCCAGGTCCTCAAGTTAGTGCCCTTCGATGGTTACCTCATACAGCCGGCCTTTTTCGAGATGTTCCGCACGCAGGAGCTGATGGCGGACCCGGAACTGGACCGACTGGTACCCGTTTACGGCAGCGGGACGCGCTTTGCTCTGGGCGTAGGGTATCCGTACTCCGGCATAGAGGCCCCAGGTTCAGGGGAGGAAGGACTTCGGCGGGCGGCCTTGCAAAAACGCCTCTACGCCGCCAGTCCGCTGTTCCTTCCATACATGACGGCCGTGGCGCTCAAGCCCATCGGTCCTCTGATGCATTTTCTGAACCGCTATTTCGTGGCCGAGGAGAAGTTCTGGGTTTGGCTGGCGCGGCGCTTCGGAGCTCAAAATGTTAGGGTCGAGTTGGATTGGGACGAGGCGGTGCGGGCGATGATGGGGCTTCGCGAGTTGCCCTCGGAAGTTCACCGACTTATGCACGGCACCTCGGTTTTTTTTGACCCGCCGCGCGTGGCAAGCGTCAGCCTGGAGTACAAGATGTTCCGCTTGACGTACTATCCCCGACCGGGCCGCTACCTGTTGCAGATGGGGATGACATGGTGACGGTGCATGGGTGGGGTGGGCGGCCAGGTTTCGGGCAGGCTCCAGCGGATGTTTGGTGGTATAATGAGGCCGGTGCCCGGGTGGCGGAATCGGCAGACGCACGGGACTTAAAATCCCGGGGGCTTAAGGCCCGTGTGGGTTCGACCCCCACCCCGGGCACCAGGCGTTGCGCCGCCGCGCGCCGGTTGTGAGGATCCTCAGCGGCGCTGTCTTGGGAAAGGTCCTGCGGATGCGCCGGCCACTTGGTAAAGGCCGGATCACCCAGGCCTTGCTCGTGTGGTCTTGCCGGCGATTTTCACTTCGATAGAAAGCGCGGGTCTTCTTTCAGAGGGTAGATGCCACGTCCTTCGTCGAGTGGTATCACTATGGCCCCGACGGCCTTCTGGTAGTACTCGACAGGGCCTGCTGCGCCTATGATGGCGTACACGTACCCCATATCCTGCAGCCCATACAGGCACGCCAGCAGTAGCGCCTTCCCGACGCCGCGCCCACGCCATTCCTCGGCCACGCCCGTCGGTCCAAAAAAATTTCGCCGTGTGCACTCGTAGGCCCCGAACCCGATGATGTCTTCGTCGTGGGTCGCGATGAAGGCCGTGATGGGTTGATGTGAGAAGGCTATTGAGGTTTCGTCAGCCCACCCGCGCGAGAAGTGCTTCTCAATGAACTCGCGTAGAGCCGTTGCATCCCACGGGTTCGGGCGACGGATGAAAATGCCCTCGCACCGCAGCTTTTCCAGCAGCGGCTCGATGGGCGGCAAGTGAACCAGTGAAACCAGCATGTCCGGCATGCCAATCGTTCCCCTTCTCCCGTTGAAGCTCTCGCCACACACTACTTGGGCAAAATCTCCCCCCGCCCGGCTCCGCCCAGCTCCGCGCCCCTTGGGAGGCAGTTCCGCGCCTCTGCGTGGCCTCCTTTTCTCACCGGCGGACAGCCTGCCGGACTCTTTTCGCTTCGGCCCCTGACCGCCCCTGGGTGGCTCATGAATCACCGCCGCATAGCGCAGCGCTTCGTCACGCGACACAAAGTAATGGGTGTGTTTTCCTATCTCCTGCCGTTTCGCGGTGAAATTGGGGTGCCTGGGCGCGGGCTTCGTGGACGAGTCGCTGCGTTAGTTGACAGTGTTCCCCTGACGGCCTTATGCTCGTGCGGCAAGAACTCAGCAAGCGCCCTTGGCGGGGCGCCTTCTTTTTCGCGGAGGAGTAACTCATGCCGGTTGTGGCAGTGGTTGGAGCCCAGTGGGGTGACGAAGGCAAGGGGAAGATCACCGACCTGCTTTCCGAAAGGGCGGCCATGGTCATCCGCTACCAGGGCGGCACCAACGCCGGCCACACTGTCAAGGTTGGCGGCGAGCTTTTCAAGCTGCACCTTATTCCCTCGGGCATCCTCCACCCGCAGGTCACCTGCATCATGGCCGACGGCACCCTCATTGACCCGGCGGAGCTGGCTGAGGAAATAAACACCTTGCGCAGCCGCGGCGTGGACTGCGCCAATCTAGTCGTGAGCGGCAATGCCCATGTCATCTTGCCCTACCACCGCGTGCTCGATGCCGTCACAGAGGAGGCCAGTGGGGCCGCTAGTATTGGCACCACGCGCCGCGGCATTGGCCCGGCTTATGCCGACAAGCTGCTGCGCGTCCCCCGAGGTATTCGCGCCTGGGACCTGTTGGACCGCAACATACTGCGGGAGCGCGTTCTCGACCAGCTTCAGGTCAAGAACAAGCTTCTGCAGCAGGTATATGGAGCCGAGCCGTTGGACGCTGAGGCAGTGTTGGCTGAGGTGGAGGCTGCGGCGGGCGTGGTGGCCAAGCACGTGGGAGATCCCCGCCCCCTGGTGCGCCAAGCTCTTGCCACTGACGCTTTCATTCTCTTAGAGGGCGCCCAGGGCACGTTCCTTGACCCAGACTACGGCACCTATCCGCACGTAACTTCCTCCCACCCTGTCAGTGGTGGAGCATGTCTTGGCACGGGCATTCCGCCGACCGCCATCAGCAGCGTGGTTTTGGTCGCCAAGGCCTATACGACGCGGGTGGGGCGCGGTGCCTTCCCCACGGAGCTGCTGGAAAGCCTCGGCGAGCTCGTCCGACAGCGGGGCGGGGAATACGGCACGACCACTGGCCGACCACGCCGGTGCGGATGGTTTGATGCGGTTATTGTGCGCACCGCTGCGGCTCTCAACGGCGCTACCGAGCTGGCCATCACCAAACTCGATGTCCTCGACACCCTCGACCGTGTCCGTATTTGCGTCGGCTACCGCCTCGACGGGGAGGTTCTTGACTATCCGCCTGGCAACTTGGACTTGCTTGACAGGGTGGAGCCGGTCTATGAAGAGATGCCCGGCTGGAAGCAGGAGATAAATAGCATCCGCTGCTATGATGAGCTGCCAGCGAATTGCCGCGCCTACCTCGAACGGCTGGAAGAGCTCGTCGGCGTACCAATAAGGCTGGTCTCCGTCGGACCCGAGCGGGAAGAGACCATTTTCAGATAGTCCGGCCGCGGGCGGCGTGGAGGAACCAAACTTTGGCCCCCAAGGCCATCCCAAAGCCTGAGAGCATACTCGTTATAAAAACGAGTTCCCTGGGCGATATCGTCTGCGCTTTGCCCGTCCTCACGCAGCTTCGGCGTCTCTATCCGGCCGCTCACATCGCTTGGGTAGTAGACCATCGCTTCGCCGACTTGCTCGACGGCCATCCTTTCCTGGACCAGGTTTACGTTTTCCAACATCACCGGCTCAGGGCAGGTACAGGCGCTTGGTCAAGCCTTTTGGGCTTTCTGTCGGCCCGTCGTGCTCTCGCCCAGCGACTTCGCGAGCGCTCCTGGGACGTGGCCCTGGACCTGCAGAGCCTCTTCAAGAGCGCTATCATCCTTGCAGCCAGCCGCGCTCGCGTTAGGATTGCCGCCTTTTCGCAAATTCGCCATTTGCCCGTCCTGCTGGGCGCTAATAGGCTCGTATGCGCGGCCCGCGGCCACGCTATTGAGCGGTACTTGCAGATAGCCGCGCCCCTGGGTGTCAAGGCGGACGAAGTTGAGTTCTGCCTGCATGTGTCTGAGGAGGCCCGGCGCTGGGCCGAGGACAAGCTGGCCGGCCTCCCGCGGCCCTGGTTGGTGGTGAATCCCGGTTCCGCGGTCGCGGCCAAACGCTGGCCCCCGGAGGCCTTTGCTGAGGCGACTGGTTGGCTGGTTGGGGGCCGTACTGTCGGCGGCATCATCGTCACTGGGGCCTCTCAGGACCGACCGGCCGCCGACCTCATCGCCCGCGCCGCCGGCGAGGCTGTCGCGAACTTAGCCGGCCAGACAAGCCTTTCTCAGCTCGCGGCCGTGCTTTCTTTGTCTGATGCGATGCTCACCAACGATACTGGGCCAATGCACATGATGGCTGCTTTGGGCAAGCCGGTGGTGGCGCTTTTTGGCCCCACGAATCCCGCGCTGAACGGCCCCTGGGGGCGCCAGCATGTGATACTCGAAGCCTCGGATGGGAGAGTGGCGAGCATCGCTCCAGCCCAGGCGGTGCGGGCCGTCGAGGAAGTCCTTCGCCGAGTTCGCGGATAGGAGAAAAGCCTAGGCCGTCATTGCCGGCCGTTGGCGCTGACGATAGTCCTCGGTCCACATGCCCTCACGTCCCCGCGGGCGTTCCCCTCGGCGCGATTGCCCACGAGCACATTGCCGTCGCTCTCGCCTTCCTCGCACACGCCGTAGGCTTGCCAGGGATGCTCGCGTGTGTCGTGACATACGTTGCCGGTCACCGTCACGCCTCGGCAGTCTACTAGGCGAATACCCGACGCGGTTTGTTGCCAGTCGGCCAGAGCGGCGCCTTCGGCGGGCCGGTTGTTATCGGCGCAGAGGTTTCCGGTTATGGTGCCATCCCGGGCGCGGAAGACCCATATTCCGTCCCGGCCGTTGTCCCTGCATGTATTCCCGACCACCACAAAATCCGTGGTCTCAGAATACGTGCCGTTTACGAAGATGCCGCCCTGGTGGCCATTGCGGAGGACCATGTTCCCCATGATGCTGACCCCGCGGGCAGGATAGAGGATACCTTGTGCTTCATCCGCCCCGCCCATCCACACTATACCTGCCCAGCCATTGTCAGAGATGAGGTTATTTGAAATCACCGTGTTCGAGGCAGCCTCACAGAAAATGCCTATGCAGCGGTTGTTGCGCACGATATTGCCGTCAAGTAGCGTCTCGGTGGGCTCATGGCCGGCGCCCCGATGGTGGACGTTTATGCCATGGTTGCAGTTGCTTACTATGCAGCCCCGCACAATGACTTTGCCCCCGCCGTAGTTGACCAGTATGCCTTCGCCGGTGCAGTTGCGCACCCACACGCGTTCTACGGTGCAGTCTCGGCAGTTGCTGAGGTTGAGGCCGTAGATGCCTGTGGTGCCGTACTGCCCGCGGCCGCCGCCGTCCACTGTCAGGTCGCGGATAACGATGTTTTCATTGCCGCCGTCGGGATCAGCATTGCTAACAACGCGGTTCCACGGAGGGGCGCGGAGGCCGATTTCGGCGGTGGCTTCGAGGATGGTGGCTGCCCCGGCGCCCTCGAGGATACAGTTCGAGGGCACCCGCAGCGTCTCGGAGAGCACATACCGTCCGGGCCCCAAAACCACCCGCCCGCCCGTCTTACCCAGACTGTCGAGAGCTGCCTGAACGCCTGACGTTGGTCCCTGCCCCGGACCGTCCAGCGTCACGAACGGCGCCGCAACCACGCCGGCCAGTGCGAGAAGCAACATTTCTTTCTCCCTCGCCTCTGTGGCACTAGCGCTATTGGAGACGCGCTTGTTACTCTAACTCAGGACCGAGTACACCGTAATCCCACGGCTGGCCTGGCGCCTCAACCTGCGGGTGGTCGGGAACAGCTCCTGGTGTGAACTGCAGCGCTAGCTCCACGCTGGCCTCAACTATCTTCCTGCCAGCATCCACCTCCAGCGCGTCGCTTATCAGTATGGTTTCATAACCCCCGCCATCCGGCCCAAAGGACTCGGGGTCCGGCACGTAGTTCACACACCCGTTTGCCTTCTCCACGACGAAGGTGTAGGGGAAGGGGGACCGCCGCTTTATTTCCAGCCCGAGTGTGCAAAACAGCTCGGCGGGATTCGCGACGAAGAGTGCCGGCCCCACCTGCAGGGCTTGGATTTCCACCTCCGCCTCCGGTTCCTTCGAGATTAGGTAGTCCTGGAAAAGCACTTGCATGGCGAAGACGAAGGGGGTATCGAGGCGGCCGCTGCGAAGGCCTTCTTCAACAATGCGGCGGCTTTGCTCAACACGTTCACGGCTGGGCTTGCGGCGTGGGATGCGCAGCACCCTCGTCGCTGCCCCAAGGGGGCGCAGGTCTCCTGGCACCGCCGTTGCCAACACCTTCACTGCCTCTGCACCCACTCGCGTCCCCACCAGTCGCGACCACTTCTCGCCGAACTCCGGTTCCCTCATTGACTGGTTGTCCACCTGGGTGACGTCCCCACAGGCTCCGTTGAGGAAGACCACCCCAGCTCCCGCGCCGTAGACGCCTTGAACGACGCGCTCGATGTAATGAACGTAGTCCGCCGAGGTTGCACCGCCGAAGGTTGTGCAGTGGCAAGTGAAGTTGACCACGCAGCCCAGCAGGTTGCCGGCAGCGTCCCAGGCGCCCAATACGCCCACCTGCGGGTCCGTCGGTCCTGCTGGCTCAATGATGTCGGGATTTCCCTTGCCTGGGTGGGTGTAGACCCGGCCATTACGCATCCGAAAGCGCCGGTTGAAGGCTACCTTGTCTTCGACTCCCACCCCAACCGACAGCATTGCTTCTTGCCGCCGCCGCCAGGCTTCACAGATGGCCGTGATAGCTTGGCCGACCACGTGGTCGTGATAAAGAGGGTCGCCGATGGGCGCGTAGTTGAGGGCGAGCTCGCGTACCAGTTCCGGCGCGTCGTCGAAATCTTGGGGGAGATAATGGGCCAGCGGCCCGCCCGAGTGAGTGTGGCTGGCCGCGAGCAGGATGTTGTCGGCTGGTATCCCGCACCGGTGCTGGACCTCCTGGCGGATGGCGTCCCGAAAGCGGCGAGGGTACTGCAGGGACAGGGTGTCCAGTCCAACCAGTGCTATTGCCGTAGCTTCGTCCTCGAAAACCGACGCGCGGACCTTGAGGGGATCGTGAACGGCCGTGTGATAAGCGCGCAGGTACCCGCCAGGCATGACCATGCCTATAGCCGGAGTGATGTCGGTCGCGAAAAAGCCCGCTTTCATGTTCGTCCCTCCTCGTCAGCGATCTTGCTGCCGTTTCTTCTTCTCGGGCGAAGGACAACCTGTTTCGAGCAAGAAGGCTGATGAACGAGAGGAGGTCGAGACCATGAGGCGTCCGACAGCTATCGGGCCGGAATTTCATGAAGCTACGAAGTATCATGCTGGACGGGCCTTCACCCCAGGTCTTCAGGTATCACCAGCCCCGCCCGTGACCGTGTGGGATGCGTCCCTGCCGCGCATTGAGCTTCCGCCGCCGCAGACCGCCGATGGGCCTGGTCTTTGGGCAACGATTGCTGCGCGTCGCTCCTTTCGCGAATTCACTGGCCGCCCAGTCAGTCTTTCTCAGCTTTCCCAGCTTTTGTGGGCTATCGGCGGCATCACCTCCCGAAGAGGCGACTTCGCCTTCCGCGCTTGCGCTTCTGCTGGCGGCCTGTACCCGCTCGACACCTACCTCGTCGTGAACGCCGTCGAGGGCCTGCCGCGCGGCGTGGTTTTCTACGAGCCGCCCGAGCACCGGCTGTGTCTGCTCGCCGAGGGTGATTTTTCCCGCGAGCTGGCGCGGGCGGCCTTGGGCCAGGAATTCTGTGCAACTGCGGCCGTGGTCCTGGTGTGGGTGGCTGTAGTAGCTCGCTCAGCCTGGAAATACTCCGACCGGGCCTATCGTTACATCTACATGGACGCAGGGCATCTTGGGGCACAGGGCCAACTAGCCGCGGAAGCTCTCGGTCTCGGCAGCGTCAACATTGGGGCCTTCTTCGACGACGACGTGGCAAATATCCTCGGGGTGGACAACCACCAGCAAATAGTGACCTACATGATGGCCGTCGGCCCCCGCTAGGCCCTTCGCCTCTGCGATCGCGCATTGCTTGTAGGTTCCAATCTACGGGGGCGAGCTGTTTTCCATATGCTTGCCGTCCGCGCTAGTGTCGCTGGAGCCGATACATGCGCACTGGCTCTCTTCGTTGTATTTCCGGCCGCATGGCACCTTTGGGGCTGATGGACCGAATCAGGGCCGTGATGCCTAAAAGCACTGCGGCGGAGGCTATGGGGTCTCTTTTGTCATACGGCACTCTCGGGCATCGCTCATTCTCTGCAGGTGCGGCCGCAGGTACGCTCGTATCCAGCGCCATGCCCGCTCGGCGAAAGGACGGCGAGCCAACAGCTCGCATTCCCATTGGCATAGCAGATGAGGGGCATGGCGCTGCTTAAGTTTGGCCACCGCCCGCAGGTCGTCGTCCTGGATGTAACCCAGCAGAAGCGCAGCCATAGGGTTGGAGCCGGGCATGATTGCCGCGCTAAGGTCCACCACCGCTGGCATCCCATCTGGACGCACGATGATGTTCTCAAGCCTTTTCAGGTCGCCGTGGGCCACGCCGCGTTCGTGGATGGCGGCGATAAGCTTGTAAAGGTGCTCGAAGAAGCTGGCCGTCAGCCGCTCGGGTACCTCCGGTGCCGGCGAACCCTCCACGTATTCGTGGCCAAAGACGTACGGGCTGCCTGTAGCCACAGCTTCGGGTATGCCGTCGAGGCCCGCGAGCCAGCGGTGGGCCGCAGCCTCCCGCGCCACCAGGTACTTGCCCACCCAGAGCTTCACCCGCGTCGCGTTCACGCGATAATCCTTGACCACCACCAGCCGCCCGTCCCACTCCTCCACCCGCACCTCCGGCCGCGCAGCCTCCGCCTCCCTTAGCACTCCCACTACGCGCCGCTGCTCTCCGGCCCCGGCTGTCTGCGTCCTGGCTTCGCTCATGGCTCTCCGGTCCTTCGCCGATAAGCTTTTTGCAGTGCTGCTGCCTGCCACGCTGGCAGTGATACGATGGCGCCGTACGGGCATTTGCTACATTCCAGGCAGCTCACGCAGAGGTGGCCCTCTAGCTCCCGCCTCGGGTCAATGCCGGCGGGACATACCCGCACACACCACTCGCAATTCACGCATTTGTCCGCCAGAAAAATCGTCCGCCACAAGCTCCATCGGTTCATCAAGGCGTAAATAGCGCCCAAAGGGCACGCCGTGGCGCAGAACAGGCGTCGCACGTAAACGGAGCCGACGGCGAAGAAGGCAAAGATGCTGAGCTTCGTCCACCACAGCCAGCCGATGCCACTGCGTAGTTCCGGCCGCAGTACCGGCTGGGGTATCCCGCCTTCGAGGAAGCCCTGGGGGCATAGCTTGCAGAACCACGGCTGGCCTGTCCAGTATGCCGCTACGAAAACTAGCCCGACCAACGTACCGTATTTCATGTATCCTGCAGCCCGCGGCAGCCGGAGCTTAGTATGCGAGAGGCGCCCCAGTAGCTCCTGGAACCAGCCGAAGGGACATATCCACCCGCAAACCATTCGACCCAACACCGCGCCCGCCGCCAATAGCCCGCCGATGACGTACCAGGGCAGGCCTAGCAGCGCTGCAGCTATTGGGCTGGCGGCCAGTGTCCACCGCCACGCCCCCATGGCGTTCTGTATTGCGCCAAGGGGGCAGGCGAACGAGGCGGTCGGGCAGGCCCAGCAATTCAGGCCTGGCCAGCAGACGGCCTTCGTGGCGTGGAGAAGGCCGTTGTTGGCCACGACCGTCGCCCATAGCTGCACCCAGAAACGCCAATATAGCCACCGTGGCCCCTGGGGCGCTTTCATGGATGAATCCCCGCGTCCGTCAACCCAATGCACGACGTGCAAAGAGTGTCTGCCCACTGCCGCACCGCCTTCGCCTGCCCTTGCCTCAACCCGACCATCAGCGCCACCAGCCCGGCCAGCAGCAGCCCCATCCACAGGTTTCGCAACACTCTCGTCATGCTTGCTTCGCCCTTCTCAAGTCGTAACCCAAGTATATCCGTACCCGTCGCCCCGGCCAACCTTGGATTTTCCCCTCCGCGGTCCTTCGCTAACCTCACTGCACGCGGTCATTGCCAGGAGGTGCTCGTTGCCGGCGAAGCGCCGCCAACGGGCGCATGGATCCGGCCCCGAACTCCAGCTCTGCCGCCTCCTGGGCAGGAATCAATCGGGCCTCGCAGAACTCGCCCACGTAACCCTTTCTGCCGATTGCCAACTATGACCCCGCGGGCCATTGCTCTTGGCTTGCTGTTTAGTCTCCTACTAGGGCTAATCACGCCCTATTGCGACCTAGTCGTAAAAGGCACCTGGATCGGCCTGACATCCTTTCCCATAAGCGCCTTCAGTTTGCTGTTGGTGCTGGTTGCTCTTGTGAACAGTTTTTTGCGCCGAGTGGGCCCCGGTCTGAGTCCGGCGGAGCTTCTGGTGGTGTACTGCTGTATGCTTGTGGCGGCGGGCCTGCCCTCCTTCGGCTGGACGGGGTTATTGATTCCGTACCTGGCCGGCCCTTTTTATTTTGCCACGCCCGAGAACAAATATGCGGAGATTCTGCTCCCGCACCTGCCCCCATGGATGCACCCGCGCAGCGACTACGCCATCCGCCGCCTTTATGAGGGCTTGCGGCCAGGAGAACGTATTCCCTGGGGCGATTGGGTAGTGCCGTTGGCTTCGATGACCGTCTTGGCGGCGGGGCTTTTCGCGTGCTATTTCGCTTTGTGCGCGCTGCTTCGGCGACGGTGGGTGCAGGAGGAAAAACTGGTGTTTCCGCTGATGGAGCTTCCGGGCCAACTTGTCGAATATCCAGGCCCGAAGGCGCTCTGGCCGGCTCTTCTCACCAATCGGGTAATGTGGGCCTTTTTCGCCGTTCCCTTCCTTATCCACACCATCAACGGTCTTCATTTCTACTTCCCCGTCATTCCGCAAATGCAGGTTTACCTGATAAGTCTTGATTCCTATGTGGCCGCGCGTCCCTGGAGCGCCCTTTCACCTTTCTGGCTTCGGATTCTGTTCAGCATCATCGCGCTGGCCTATATCCTGCCAAGTGATTTATCGCTTAGTCTGTGGGTTTTCTATTTCTTTTTCCTGGTACAGCAGGTCATCGGATCAGCCCTAGGCATGCCCATGCCTAACGTCCAGGCCTATCCGGTGCGTCGGTTCGTAGGCGAGCAGATGATAGGAGGCATACTTGCCTTCGGCGTCCTGGACCTGCTTGCGGCGCGGCACGTGTGGTCGCGGGCCTGGGCGGGCATGTTCTCTGGCCAGACCGATGGGGCCGAGGGCGAGGCTCTTCGGCCAGGCGTCGCTGGTTGGTTGCTTACCGGCGGCCTGTTGTTGGCAGCCCTCTGGGGTTCTGTTGCCGGCGCCAGCTTCTTTCAAGCCCTTGTCTTGCTCGCCCTGTATCTGCTCTTGCATTTGGTCGCTGTCCGGCTTGTCTGCCAGGCGGGGATGTTGTCCATCCAGCATCCATATCGGCCTTTCAATATCTTTCTGGCGGCGTTCGGTACGCGGGCCTTCCGCCCCCGCCAGATTGCTATCCTCGCTTTCCTGGATCACCTCTTCATGCTCGACAACCGCAGCCCGACCATGCCAGGCATCATGCAAAGCCTGAAACTGGCCGACCGCGCTGCCGCGCCGCGCAGCCGTCTCTTTGCCTGCCTCGCTGGCGCCATCGCCCTAGCCATACTCAGCTCTTATGTGAGCTATCTTTTTCTCATGTATCGTCACGGCGGCTCAACGCTTCATTCGTGGTTCACGATGTACTACGCCAAAAACCTTTACTCGGACTGGACCACTCATCTCATCCGCGACGGCGAGCCGCCGCGGCCCGAATCCTTCGTCCTGATGGCCGTCGGGGCTGCCAGCATGGTGCTCCTGATGAACCTCCACCACCGGTTCACCTGGTGGCCGCTAAACCCCATTGGGTATCTCATGGGCGCCTCGTGGCCCATGATCAACTTCTGGTTTCCGGTGTTCGTTGGCTGGCTCGTCAAGACCTTGGTACTCCACTATGGCGGCCCCAAAACTTACCGTGCACTCCTTTACGGCTTCCTGGGATGGATAATGGCGGAATTCTTCAGTGCCGGCTTGTGGGTAGTTATTGACACCCTTGCAGGCGTTCGGGGGCATCAGATTTTCACTTTCTAGCGCCTTAGGTGCCCTGCCCTGTCCAGGTGCGGCGGGCATCCGGCGCTGGCGGGGGTGAGATGGGATGCGCAAACCTTTCCTGGCAGGTGTGCTTGCCGTGGCCTGGGCATCCTCTGCACCGGCGCAGCAGTGGCAGCGTCGCGACGATGCTTTCTTTCTGTCTTGCGGCGACGGGGAGATTCTCTTCCGCGGGCCGGGAGTCATCGAGGCTGGTTTACAGGACGGCCCGCGTGTGACCGTAGCCTTTTTCATGTGGCACGACAACTGGATTTACGAGCGGCTTGACGCGGGGCGGGCCGAAGAGGGGCCTGCCGTGGATGCGCGGGGCTGGGTGAGGCAAAGGGGGCTGTGGGGAACGCGCGAGGGCGCGCCGCCGCTGGCTTATGAGCTGGCGCTGGAGCCTTGCGCCGACGGGGCAGTGGTGCATTTGTACGTACAAAAAACAGCGCCCCTAAAGCTCACGGCGGGAATATGGTGCGTGGTTTCTTATGACAAAGATAGACTGGCAGGCCGCCAGGCTTATATCCGCCCGACAGCTCACGGCCTGCTTGGCTCGCCGATACAAGGTGACGGCGACGCCTTGCTCGTGGAACTGGCTGGCGGCCGTGCCGTCTGCCTATCCGCGGAAGGTTTTCTGCACGCCCGCAGCCGTGACTGGCCGGGCTTCGAGGTTCGCCTGCGCCCAGGGGACTTTGGCCTTGACGAGAAGGTCCCCGCGACGCTCAATGTAACCTTCGCGGAGATGCCCAGCGAGTTCCCTGGCGAAATCGAGCCGCGCGCAGAAAAGCTAGAGATACGCGCAGTGACCCCTGAGGCAGGTACTGTGCCGCTTTACGGCAAGCTGGAGCTGGATGTGGATTTGCACGGTACCTGGGATAACCCCTTCGACCCCGACGACGTTTCTTTGGACGGCGAAGTTACTACGGCTTCGGGCCGCCGCTATGTCTTGCCAGGCTTTTTCATGGTTGCCCACCGTCGCGAGCTACGCAACGGTACCGAGCTAGCTATCCCAGAGGACAATGGGCGCTGGAAGTTGCGGCTGGCGGCCACCGAGCTGGGGCCGCTACGCGTCCGCCTGATAGCTCGCGACCGCAGTGGCACGGTCGCGCGCGACGTCGGCCCCTTCACGGTCGAGCCGTCCAGGTCCAAGGGTTTTCTGCGCCAAAGTCGCGTTGACCCGCGCTATCTTCAGTTTGACAATGGCGCGCCCTTCTGCCCCATTGGACACAACCTGCCCATTTATCACACGTCCGGCCAGACCGGTGAGGCCGCCATCCGCAAAATGGCCGCCGCCGGCGAAAACTACAACCGTTGGTGGATGGCAAGCTATGGCTTAGGCATCGAGTGGGAAGGCAAGGTGGGCTGGTATCGGCAGGCCGCCGCTGCCCGCCTCGATGCCATGCTCGACCTGGCCGAGGAACTTGACTTCTACTATATGCTTTGCATGGACACTCATCAGGACTTTCTTGAGGATGGCTGGAGACGAAACCCGTACAACGCCGCCAACGGCGGACCGTGTCAGACGGTAAAGGAGTGGTTCACAAAGGAGGAAGCGCGGGCGTTATATCGCAAGCGCCTGCGTTACACCGTGGCCCGGTGGGCCTACTCGCCCCACGTACTCTGCTGGGAGTTCGGCAACGAATTTGAAGGCTGGCCGGACACCGACCTGGCCACCAAGATTGAGTGGCACCGCGAGATGGCTGCATACTTGGCGGCCCTCGATCCATATCGTCACCTTATCACTACTAGCTGGTGGGGTCACACCGGCCCCGAAGAATGTTGGCGCATACCCGAAATGGACATCGTCCAGACGCACTGCTACACCAACAACGACGACAACGTGGCCGAGCAGGTGAGAGGCTTTTGCCTGAAGCAGTGGCAGAGTTTTCAAAAGCCCCACATCTTTGGCGAGTTCGGCATCCGTAGCCATTCCACCACTGAGGACAAGGACCCCAAGGGATGGGCGCTGCACAATGCCTTCTGGGCAGGGCTGTGCAGCGGCACCTGCGGCATTCCCATGCCCTGGTGGCATGAAAATTACATTGACCCCCTCGACCTATACTTCCATTTCACGGCCATTCGGCGCTTTGCGGATGGGTTGCCCTTCGGCACGGCGCGATGGGAGCAGGTGCCGCTCGAGCGGGTTGAGTATAGCGAGCCGCCGGAGAAGCCAATGGTCAAAGACATCGTGCTCACCCCCAGCAGTCGGTGGGGTAGGGCGCCGGTGGCGGAGTTCCACGTGGCCGCTGACGGCTCTATCAACGACGCCGAGGCTCTTCAGGACCTGCTCCATGGCCGTGGCCATCCCGACCTTCGTAATCCGCCCAACTTCGTGGTCACGTACCCACAGGCTGGGCAGTTTGTCCTGACCGTCGGCCGCGTCTCCAACTCCGGCCTGCTCAGAATATGGGTGGATGACAATCTGGTGCTTGAGCGGGAGTTTCCCTGTGGTGAGGGCATCGGGAAGGAGTTTGTCTACCGGCCGCAGTGGGACCTTTGGGAGTCGGTTTATGATGAAGATGTGGTTGTAGACGTGCCGGCTGGCCGCCATCGGATCGCGGTGGACAATGACGGCAAGGACTGGATGCAAATAAAGCGGTACGTATTCACGGGCTGCCGCGTTGTGGACAGGCCGAACCTGCTGGTGGCAGGCCTGGCTGGGCGGCGGCCAACCGGCGGGCTGGAGGTGGCAATACTCTGGGTTCAGAACCGCGATAGTGACTGGTACAACCACGGGCGCGGTGAGGTTCCCGTGGTACCGCCGTCAGTTGTTACTCTGGGTGGCTTCGAAGAGGGCTTGTATGAGGTTGAGTGGTGGGAGACTTGGAGTGGCGCACCGCTCCGCACCGACCGCGTCCACGCCACGGACGGTCGCCTGACCCTGGCCGTCGGCGAGCTTGCCACTGACATCGCCGCCAAAATCCGGCCGGCTCCGTAGCGCTCGTTCACGTAGCTGTGCGAGAGGGCGGCCAGCACACCGATGCCGCTTGTTTGTGTGGCTGCGCTTGCACGTGGCGACGCCGACACGTCAGGACATCACGGCGATCCAGCAGTATTGAAGCGTTATGACAAGCAAGATTGTGCCCGCCACCATTGCCGCCCCTCCGCCAAGAACAGCCCATACGTTCTTCCCCCGCTTACCCATCACCACTGCCAGGATGCCTAAAACCAGAGAGAGGATTGGCCATACAAGAAAGGCCTGAGCCGTGCCGTCGTAATCGCCTACCAGGAACCCATAGCGAAACAAGACACGGAAGGCGGCTATCCAGCTTGCGGTAGCAGCAACTACCGCCCCGGCGGCCAGTGCATTGGTCGTTGTCATCGCATCCTTGCCGACGACGCGCCCGCGGCGGCCCCGCCCTGTGCCTGATAGGCGCGTCGCCCGAACTTATCGGTGCTCTTCGTGCCACTGTCTGATGGCTTCGAGGGCCTCAGGCGTGCCTATTTTGTCTAGGGCAGTGAGGGCGGCCTGTTGGATGACGGGGGAGTCGTCTTTGAGGAGGGCGGCCAGGGCTGGAACGGCGGCTGGCTGGCCCAGCTCCCCCAGCGCCTCAGCGGCGGCTTCACGGGTGCTGAGGCTTTCGTGGGATAGCAGGTCTAGGAGGGGTTTGACGGCGCGGAGGTCTTTGATGTGGCCGAGGGCTTCAGCGGCGCCGACACGGATTAGTTCGTCAGCGTCGTCCAGCCGGCGTATCAGCTCGAGAACGGCAGGCTCGCCGATTTCTTCGAGGGCTTCTATTGCCGCGTCCCTAACCGCTTCCTCGGCGTCCCCCAGCCGCTCGATGAGCACCGGCACCGCCTGCGGCGGCCGCAGCCTCCCCAGAACCACGGCTGCCGCGGCTCTCGCTCGCGGGTTGCCCTTCCCCAGCTGCTCCAGGAGCGCTGGTACCGCGGCGGCGCCCAGCGCCGTAAGCCCCTCTATTGCCTGCTCCCGCTCCTGGAGTTCCCTGCTGCCAAGCTTCGGCACGAGCTGGTTGAGTTTCCAACGCGTGAGCCAGTCTTTCAGCCCGCCCATCTTACTCCCCCTTTTCCCTTCAGGCTGTTAGACGCGCTCTCGCCGCGCGCCTCCCCATTCTTATTGTACACCTCAGCGACCGCCCCTAAGCCTCTTTTGCCCAGCTTGGCAGCGCCTGCCGGCGCGGCGCCTAGCGAGGCATCTCGCCGGTATCCTAACTTAGAAGGGCATCTGGGAAATGCTCTGCGACACAAGCGTAAAGGCGATGGCGAGCATGCCAACCAAGCCCATGCCGCAGGTAAAGCCTGCATATAGCACCGGTGCCCATTGCCGCCAATTGTTCTCTCCGAAGCGGTGTCGCAGATACAGTTGACCTATCAGCGCCCCGATGAATTGGGGGATGGCGAAGTGGGGAATCATGCCCAGGCCCCGAATGAAGCCATATATTAGCAGCACGGGCAGGCGCAGGAGGTTGAGCAGACCGTAGGCGCCCACGCCAAAGACCAGCCCCGCCACCATCAGCCAAGGCTTGAGGGCACGCAGAAATATCTCCTTGTGGCCGCCTTCGGTCGTGGCTGAAAACCACAGCCATTGGTTGAGGGCCGTGAAATCCCAGTACTTTTGGGCATAGGGATAGGCCTCAGACGGAATGGGCCGTAGCTTCCAGATATAGCTCCAGAACAGAAAGCTGCAGAAAAGCATGACTGGGAACATGAGCAGCTCGGTCTTGACGATGCTGGTGAGGCGCGTGCCGGTAAGCTCGATTTCGCGGAAGCGCTGGGCCTGAGCGCCATAGTTGGCCAGGGGGATGGGGGCGAACCAGATGTCAACGCCCTTATAGCCGCTGAGAATGAAAGTGGCCTCTCGGATCATTGGGAAGGCGACGAACTGACCCGTCAGGCCAATCATGCGGGCGTTGATGTACGACTCCACCGGCGTCCAGATGAAGCCGTAGAGCACGACCCACCAGATGGGGAAGCGAGGCACGAGCTTTGCGCAGAGCACAACGTAGCCGACGGTGGCAGCAAACCAGATGCCCAGCATGGCCCACATATTGAAATCCCCGCGGCCGGCTGGCGGGCGGCCGAGGGAAAAACCGCTGCGCACGCCCTGCCGTGCTGCTTCCCGCCACTGCACCCACATCTTCCACACTCCTAGCAGTGCCACGGCGAAGGCCGTGCCGATGCCGAAGGACAGCCAGATGTCAATGGAGGCCGCCCAGACGGTGCGAGTGGTCTCCATGCCAGGCCGCCAAGTGGGCATGTGGCCGGTCAGTTGAGCAATGGGATTGATAATGATGGTCGCCACGGCGGCGGCGAAACTGCCGGCCACCATCCAGAAGGGCAGCACTAGCCCTACCAGTACGTCGGCCAAGTTGGTGCCGATGCCTGTAGCCGCCGCCGGCAGAAACCGCTCAGTGCCCTGGGTGAAGTCAATCCAGGGGATGGGCAGGATTTGCAGGGGCTTGAGCAGCACCACGCTGGTGAGGGTGGGAATGGCCACGTAAATGACGCCGAAGACGATGCCCATCATGGTGCCGATGGAGAAGATACGCCAGCGCCAAGTCTCCTCTTTGCGGGAGGATTCGGCCAAAGCAGTAGCGCCCTGGGCTGTAACCGGTGCCAGGGGAAAGGGCAGCTTTTCGCCGTCGGAGACCAGGCGGAAAAGAACATAGCCGAAGGAGAACCAGGCCAGCCGGCTCATGATTGAGGTGCCTATGGCGACGGCGATAGCCGGGTACCAGTCAGGGTGAAGGAATACCCGGTGGCGGATGGCCCACGAGTCCGGTGGCGGAGCTACCCAGATGGGCACCTGTTCGCCCAGACCTGCTGGCGCGTTGGCACGCAGAAATTGGCTCCAGATAAGCCCAGCAAATAGCCCCCCCGAAAGCTGCAACACGCCGCCGATGGTGCTGGAAAGGCCGTCGGCCATGTAGTAGAGCACGTAAATCTCTTGGCGACTAAGGACCTGGAAGGACCGGCGGGCCACCTCGGTAAAAAGGATGATGGTCGTCCATTGGGCGGCTGGGCCGAGCGACTGGCCAACCACCAAGCCCAGATAGATGGAGCCGGGCATCATCACAAACCCAACGAACAGCGCCCCCAGGACCGTCTTCCAGTTGAACCCCTCGCGATACTCCGTCGGAGTCTCGACGAGGTCACGATATACGGCCAGTTCCTCAATCTCGCGCATGGGCAAGGCAGCAGTCCTCCGACAAGGAAGGTGTGGGCGGATATTCGCCACCTTCTCTTTCAGCCCTCTATGCTTCTGCGCCGGGGCTATCTCTTCAATCTTGGCAGGCTGAGTGCGGTGTCTTCTTGCGCCAAAGCCTTGTCTCTTCGGTCGCTAACTGCTACAATAATTCTGCAGGGTTGCCATACCGCTATCATCCGAGGTACAGCCTTGGCAGCAGAACAAGCCTCTGATCCTGTTGCGGCCGTGCGGGATAGGCTGAATAGGCTTATAGCCAGCCTGCAGCACCCCCAGGAGCGCCGCATAGGCTATGGCAACGTTCGCCACGAGTACTCCGAGTGGGGCGAGGGCGACGAACGCTACACGAACATCGCCGTCATCTACGAAGTTCCCGGCGGTTCCACCTGCCAATTCAACGTCTCCTATAATCACAAGGCTGGTCAGTTTACCTACCTGGATTGGGAAACCGGGGAACGGGTAGAGACTACGTCGCCCGAGCAGGTGCTTCGCGTTTTGGAGGCCGAGCTGCACGCCATCCCGGCAAGGCGCCACGAGAGCCTTTTAGCTCAAGTTGAGCGCTGGCTGCAGGATGGCATGAGTCGTAGCGACGTCTTCGCCCAGCTCAACAAGCTGCTGCAGGCCGAGTTCTTGGGCGGGCGCATCAACAATCGGGAGCTGGGGGATGCCGTCCAGCACGTCGTCCGCCGAGTGAGCCAGGCAGCGCGATAAGGCCAGGCGGCGCAGGCGGAGGCTCGGGCCATGCGCGTCCTCGTCACCGGGGGCGCCGGCAATGTTGGCCGGCGCATCTCAAGTTTGCTGGCAGCGCACTTCGAGGTCACCGTCTACGACTTGGCCGCGCCACCCCCTGAGATACCCGTGCGCTTCCTCCGCGGGGATATTCTCGATTCGGCTTCCCTGCACTGGGCCATGCGCGAGCAGGAAGCTGTGGTGCATCTAGCCGCCGTTCCCGTGCCCGGCCGCCTCTCCGACGATGCCGTCATGCAGGTAAACGTCCTCGGGACGCAGCGCGTGGCTGAGGCTGCCGCCTTCGGTTCGCCCCGGCGTCTTGTAATGGCCAGTTCCGACTCGGTCTATGGCATCGTCTTCGGCCAGGGCGGCGTGCGTCCCGCTTACGTGCCGGTGGACGAGCAGCACCCTGTGCGGCCTGCTGATGCTTACGGACTGAGCAAGCACCTGGGCGAGGAGATTTGCCGCCGTTATGCACGTAGCCACGGCCTCGAGACTGTCTGTCTGCGGTACTGCTGGGTGTTCTGGGAAGAGACCTACGCTGCCTTGCCCGCTTGGCGGCACCAGCCAGGGGCTTTCCGCCAGCAGATGTGGGGCTACATTGACGTCAAGGACGTGGGACGCGCCATCGTGGCGGCGCTCCAGGCACCCGAAATTGAGCATGAGACCTTGGTGTTGAGCGCCCGGCGTAACTTCGTCGGCCGGCCGACAATTGAGCTTGTGCGGGAATTCTGGGGGCCGGACGTCGAAATCCGCCGCCACGACCTCTACGAAAATATGCCCGATGCATCGGCCTTCGACTGGTCTCGGGCGCAGCGCCTGCTCGGCTGGGAGCCTATGTACGATTGGGATAGTGAGGTCCCCACGGCCTGACCTTCTCAAACGGGGCCGGGTAACAATCTTCGGTCCAGACATTCTCCCCGGCCCTCGAGCTTTTCGCCGACGGTTGATTACCGGGCGCGGCAGCTTTGTTGTGTTGTCGGGCCGGTTTTGACAGCGGTTGGCGAGGTCTGGTAGACTCATGATGGGTGAGCGGGGGTGGTGATGGAAAGGAAATCGAAGGTCAGCCCGGCGAGTCGGGGCGTGGTAGCAATGGTGCAAATGTTCGTGTATCGCGTGGGTATAGACCCGCGAGGACGTGTGCTGCTCATCCTTGCGGACAAAGAGGGTAAGCGCCTGCTGCCCATGGTCATCGGTCAATTCGAGGCCAAGGCCATCGCCATGGAACTTGTGGGCCAGCATTTCGAGCGGCCGCTCACTCACGACCTGCTCCAGAACGTCGTGGCGAGCTTAGGCCACCGTGTGGAGCGGGTGGATGTCACCAAGCTAGAGGATGAGACGTTCTTCGCGGAGCTAACCTTGGCTGGCCAGGACGACGTGGTGAAGGTGGACTCACGACCGAGCGACGCGATAGCCCTGGCGCTGCGGGCAGGGGCACCGATTTACGTGTGGGACGAGGTCCTGGACCGGGCGGCGGTGCGCCCCGAGGATATTGCCATCGAGGGCGAGGGTGTGGCGCCTGCCGAAGGGGAAGACGAGGCTGACATCGAGCGTGTCCGCCGTCTCCTCGAGGATATGCAGATAGACGACGAGGAGCAGTAGAAAGCGCCCGTGGTACTCTCGGGCCTCGGGGGCCAGAGGCGGGAGAGGGGCCGCGGCTGACTGGGCGCTGCGGGTCCCCTAGTTTGTCTAGCTCTCAAATCAGGACAAAAGGAGCCTGCCTGTGTCATCTTCATCTCGCTGGTTGTACATCTTCCTTGGCGTCTTTGCTGGCTTCATCGTCGTTCTAAAGGTACTGAGTGTTTTCGCTGATTACTTCTGGTACGAGTCCGTCGGGCAGGCAGCGGTTTTCACCAAGATACTGGGCGTTCGTTTGGGTCTTGGGATTGTGGTAGGCGCGGTTTTTTTCGCCTGGCTGTGGTGGAACGGGCGGCTGGCGCGGCGGCCATTGCCCCAGGGCGTCGTCCTGGTGGGCCGCAGGCTCCTTACCGACGAGGAGCGGGCGCAGGTTGACCGCTACCTCGACCGCATCCTTCTGCTGTTCGCACTCATTGCCGGCTCCCTCGTCGGTCTCGCCGCGAGCGGTCACTGGCTGGACTGGATCCATTTTCGCAATCCCGTTCCCTTCGGCTACAGCGAACCATTGTTTAATCGGGACGCCTCCTTCTACGTATTTAGGCTGAGCTTTCTTCTCTACCTGTGGCGGCTGTTCTTTTACGGCTTCGTCGTGGCTTTCATAGTAGTGGTGCTCGTATATTTCTACCAGGAAGCCATCCGGGTGGTCGGCAACACGGTCCACGCCATGCCCCACGCGCGCCTTCATGCCCTGCTTCTTCTAGCCGGTGTTCTCCTGGTCAAGGCTGTTGGCTATCGGCTGGACCAGTTTCGCCTGGTCTTTTCCCAGCGAGGGGAGGTGTTCTACGGGGCCAGTTACGCGGATATACATGCCCGCCTGCCCGTGTTGTGGCTTCTGCTGGTTCTCTGCATCGCAGCGGCGGTGGCGTGTGTGGTGGGCATTCGCTCGCGCCGATTTTTGCTACCTGGGGGTGCCTTGGCGGTCCTGGTGCTCGTTTCCGTGCTTGGCGGGGGCGCCTATCCTTTTCTCATCCAGCGGCTGGTAGTGAAGCCCAATCAGCTTGACAAGGAGCGTCCTTATATAGCCGCCAATATCGAAGCCACGCGGTTTGCCTTCGGCCTTACCGCCGTCAAGGACCAGCAGTTTGAGCTCCGCAACGACCTCACCTGGGAGGGGGTCACCCGCAACTGGGCTACCATTGAGAACCTGCGTCTATGGGACCATCGCCCGCTGGAGCAAACCTTTCAGCAGACCCAGGCCCTCCGGGCCTACTATACCTTCCCTGACGTGGACGTGGATCGCTACTGGGTAGAAGGCCGCTACCGGCAGGTGATGCTGGCGCCGAGGCAGCTTGACTATTCGCAAATCCCCCCGCCGCAGGCGTGGGTAAAGACGTACCTGCAATACACTCACGGCTATGGGCTTTGCCTTGCACCGGTGAACACGGCTGGGCCGGAGGGGCTGCCGGTGTACTGGGTGAAGGACATCCCGCCCCAATGCCACCCTGACCTTCGGGTAGACCCGGACAAGGCGGGCCTGTATTACATGGCCAGTCTCCACCCACGGCTCATTGAGTACATCTCACGCCCGGAGGAGGTGCCGTCTCCACCGGCTCGGGAAACCCCGCCGTCAATGGACGAAGTCGGTGAGCAGCGCCCGTCCGGCACCCGCAGCGAGACCGCCCGCGCACGTAGCACCACCCGCGGCGTGCAGGTGGACTATGCCATCGTCAATACGCGGGTGCCGGAGCTGGACTATCCCCAAGTCGGCGCCGGCGAGGAAGCCAATGTCATGACCCGCTATTCAGGTCGTGGCGGCGTGCCGGTCTCCAGCTTTTTCCGGCGCCTTTGCCTCGCCGCCAAGTTTACCGACCTGCAGATTCTGCTCACCGGAGCCATCACCAAAGACAGCCGCGTGATTATGAACCGCTACCTCCCCGAAGCCTTCATTGCCCTGGCGCCTTGGCTGATGTATGACCCCGGCCCCTATCTGGTCATCGTGGGCCGCAAGCTCAAGTGGGTGTGCGACGCTTACACTATCTCGAACCGTTTCCCTTACTCGCGTCCGGTGATGAACCTGGCCAACTACGTGCGCAACTCGGTGAAGATAGTGTGTGACGCCTACGACGGTATACCCGAGTACTACGTGTTCGACGAGAAGGACCCATTGCTTCAGTGCTACCGAAAAGTATTCCCGACCCTCTTCCGCCCCTTGTCTGAGATGAGTGACGAGGTCCGCGCGCACCTGCGCTATCCACAGCTTCTATTTCTTTTCCAGGCGGAGACCTACGCCGACTACCACCAAGATGTGGATACCTTCTATCAGCGTGAGGATAGCTGGTCCATTCCTTACGAGGTGTATTCAGGTGGCCGGCGGCTTGTGGAGCCTTACTATGTGGTGATGAAGCTACCGGGTGAGAAGCGCGAAGAGTTCGTCATCATGTTGCCGATGACCCTGCGCGGGCGTGAGGAACGCAACATGGTCGCCTGGATGGCCGCCCGGTGCGACCAGCCCCATTACGGCCAGCTTCTGGTGTATCGTTTCCCGAAGAAGCAACTGGCTTACGGCCCGATGCAGATCGAGTATCGCATTAGCCAGGACGCTCAAATCTCTGAGCTTATGACTCTCTGGGGCCAGCGCGGATCACGCATCATCCGCGGCAACACCCTGGCCATTCCCATCGAGCAGTCCGTCCTCTACGTTGAACCCGTGTTCCTGGTCAGCACGGCCTCTACGGAGAACACCGGCCACGAGGGGGCGGGCCTGCCGGAGCTGCGCTTGGTCATACTGTCTCTTGGTGACAAGCTGGGCATAGGCAGCAGTCTTGAGGAGGCCTTGGCTTCTCTCTTCGGCGTCCGTGGCGCTGCGCCGCCTGCCCCCCTTGTTGCGGCGCGCCGCCCCGGTATTATGGCGCCGGGGGCTGGTCTGCGGGAGCTTCTCGACAAAGCCCTCCAGCTCGAGACAGAGGCTCAGCAGCTCTTGCGCCAAGGGGACCTGGCAGGTTATCAGCGCAAGCAGCAGGAGCAGACCGAGATTCTGGGTCAGATGCGAAACATGGCTCGCTGAGTCATGCCCGGCGCTCCAATCACCGCGAAGCGCAAGAGTTGGGGTCTTCGGGCCGTCGTCTTCGACTTCGACGGTACCATTGCTGACACGCGCATAAACTTCGGCCTGATGCGCCAGCGCGTTGCCGAGGTTCTTGAGGCCTTGGGGGCTTGGGAAGAGGGCCTCGAAGGGCGGTACGTGCTCGAGATGGTGGAGGCTGCTGTGGACGTGGCTCGCCAGCGTGGCCTCGATGCCCAGGCTGTCAGGGCGGCCGCCGAAGAGGAAATCCGTGCGGTTGAGTATGAGGCCTGTGGGCGGGCGAGGCTTTGCGCCGGTGCTGCCGAAGCCGTGGCAAGACTAAAGGCGGCTGGGCTGCGCGTCGGGGTGATAACACGCAATTGCGGCGCGGCTGTCGAGATGGTGCTTTCGCGGCATCCGCTGCCTCTAGACGCTGTGGTGCCGCGCGACTCGGTCCTCCGGCCGAAGCCGCATCCGGCCCACTTGATGGAGGCTCTAAATGCCATGGGCGTGGCGCCTTCTCAGGCGGCGCTTGTTGGCGACCACGTTACCGATGTCCAGTGCGCACGGGCGGCCAAGGTGGCTCTCGCTGTCGCCGTAGCGGGAGCTTCATCCTCTCCGTCGGAGCTTCGGGCCGCCGGGGCAGACTTTGTCGCCTGCAATCTCTGCGAGGCAGCCGACTTTTTGCTTTCCCACGGTGACAGCCTTCATGAGTGACGCTGCGCCTCTGCCGGGCGGCAAGCTCAATCTGGAGCTGCTTGCCGAGCTTCTGAGCGGGCTGGGCAAGGCTGATCCCAGCGTCGTACAGGGGCCGGGGATAGGCCTTGATGCTGCCGTCCTCGACGCCGGCGGCTCCCACCTCGTCGTGGCCAAGACCGACCCAATCACCTTCGCCACCGATGCCATCGGCTACTACGCCGTGGTCGTCAACAGCAACGACATCGCCGTTTGCGGGGGAGAGCCTCGTTGGATGATGGCCACCGTCCTCTTGCCCGAAGGTTCCGCCACAGCCGCCCAGGCCACCGATATATTCCGCCAAATAAGCGAGGCGTGTGAGAAGCTGGCCATCAGCCTCGTCGGCGGGCACACTGAAGTTACGCCGGCAGTCACGCAGCCGGTAGTCATCGGAGCCATGCTTGGGTTGGTCGAGCGGGAGCAGCTAATATCGGCTGCTGACGCTCAGCCTGGGGACGTCTTGCTTTTGGCAGGCACTGCGGCTATCGAGGGCACGGCCTTGCTGGCCCGTGAGAAGGCCGGCGACCTTCGCCGCCGTGGGTATGATGAGGATTTTCTCCGCCGCTGCGCCGAGATGCTATATCAGCCAGGCATCTCTGTCCTGCGGGCGGCGCGGGCTGCGGCCCGAGCGGGGGGCGTCCACGCCATGCATGACCCGACCGAGGGCGGCATCGCCACGGGCCTTTGGGAAATGGCCATGGCTTCCGGCCGACGCTTTGTCGCCGACCCTGGCAAGGTTGCCGTGGCTGTGGAGACGGCCACCCTCTGCGGCGAGTATGGCTTGGACCCTCTTGGCGTCATCGCCAGCGGCGCCCTGCTCCTGGCTGTTGCGGCGGATGCGGAGACCGCCGTCCGACAGTCCCTCGCGTCCGCGGGATGGCCGTGCGCAGTGATAGGTCACGTGGAGGAAGGTCCCCCGGTGGTCGTCACACCCGACGGGCGCTCCTGGCCGCGCTATGACCAGGATGAGGTAACCAAGGCGTTGGGTGCTACCCTGCCTGAAGGACGGACGGCACAATGATGAGCCGGAGCTTTGGTTGCAGAGTCAGTGGCGAATATGCCTGGCGTGGCTTGCGGCTGCTGCTCATGGAAAACGAGATTGTACGAGTGGCGGTCTTGCTCGATAAAGGTGCTGACATCGTCGAGCTTCGCTATAAGCCCCGCGACGTTGATTTCTTGTGGCACTCGCCAACCCCGCTTGTCTGGGGCCAGCCTGAGAGCTATTCCGTGGGTCTTGCCGAAGGCACCTTCGCCGACTACTACGAAGGCTGCTGGCAGGAGGTGCTACCCAATGCCGGGCGCTGGTGCGAGTGGCATGGGGCCCATTTCGGGCTTCATGGAGAGGTCTGGGCACTGCCTTGGGAATGCTGCATTTTAGAGGACACGCCAGGGGCCGTTGAGGTGGAGCTGGCCGTGAGCTGTCGGCGGATGCCGCTGAGGCTCACTCGGCGGATGCGGCTTGAGAGCGACAAGGCAACGCTGTTTATGGACGAGGCGGTAGTCAACGAAAGTCCGGTCGAGGTGGCTTTCATGTGGGGGCACCATCCAGCCTATGGCGAGCCATTTCTCGGTCCCGCGTGCCGAATCTACACGCCGCCGTGCGAGGTTTTGGTGGACGAGGGAGTGGGGCAGCAATCACGCCTCCCACCTGGCGCGCGGTTTCGCTGGCCGATGGGCCTAGGGCGGGATGGCGCCGCCGTGGACATTTCCCGCATCTGCCCGCGCCAGGCCCGCATTGACGAGATGTACTATCTTTTTGACCTTGCCGAGCCGTGGTATGCCGTGTCAAATGAGGAATTGGGCCTTAGCTTGGGTCTGGCCTGGACCGGCTCAGCCTTTCGCTGCCTGTGGTACTGGGCATCCCTGGGCGGAGGATTTGGCTGGCCGTCCTGGGGGCGCTTCTACACCATCGCCCTGGAGCCGATGTCCAGCTACCCAGCCATCCTTACAAAGGCCGTCGAGCATGGCACGGAGCTGCGCCTCGCCCCCGAAGCGAGCATCACGGAACGGTTAACGGTGTCCGTGGCCGAAGTTGGCGGTGGCATCGCGGGCGTTGACTTGGAAGGCCTCTTTCGATAGAAGGGTATTCGGTGTTCCGCCGATGGCTTCCCACGACAAGATAATGGACGGCCTCTGGATAGGTGGGCGGCTGAGTTTGGATGCGTGGCGGTACTTGTGGGATGAGGGCGTTCGGGTAGTGGTCAGTCTGCAGGAGGAAGAGCGCAATCAGTACGGTGACTTGTTGCCCGAGGCCGAGTTATGGCTGCCTGCTCCCGACATGGGCATGCCGACAATCCAGCAACTTTGGCTGGCATGCGCTTTCATTCACCGTGCTTTACTGGACGGCAAGAAGGTCGTGGTCCACTGCCGGTACGGCGTCGGGCGCTCGCCGATGACCGTGGCTTCGTACTTGGTCACGCAGGGCTGGCAGCCACGCCGTGCCGTAGAGTTCATCACCCAGCGGCGGCCGGTGGTTGACCCGAACCGCCGGCAATGGGAGGGCCTGGAGGAGTTTGCCAGAAGATGGCAGGCTGGGAACCTGCCGCCGCTGGAGGCTGCTTGCCGGACGGCGAAAGAGGTGTGAAATCCTCCCCCAGGCGGCCATTTAGCCGGGAAAAGGCAGGCGGCGGGCGGCCGGCTTTGGCTTTGCACGTCTGTTGCGGCCCCTGTGCCACCGTGGTTCTGGAGCGGCTTGTGCCGCGCTTCACCGTCTGGCCTGTGTGGTACAACCCCAACATCACCGACCCAGCCGAGCACCAGCGACGGCTTGCAGCCGCTGCCGAGGCCTGCCAAAGGTCTGGGGTATCCCTGACGATTTTGCCTCGCGGGGATGTACGGTTTCTTGAGATAGCCCGCGGCTTGGAAAACGAGCCTGAGGGTGGACAGCGCTGCGAACTGTGCTTTGCTCTGCGACTGGGCGTCGTGGCGCGCTGGGCGGCCGCACACGCTTGTAGCTTACTCACGACGACGCTCACAGTTGGGCCACAGAAGGACGCCGGCCAAGTCCATGCTGCGGGTCAGCAAGCTGCCCAAGAGGCTGGAATTGAATGGCTGGCGGAAACCTTTCGCAAGGCCAATGGCTTTCGGCGCTCCTGCGAACTTGCCCGCCAGATGGGCTTGTATCGCCAGGATTATTGCGGATGCGTCTTCAGCCGCCTGTCGGCATACCGTCGCCGCGGGGGCCTTTAGGCTACGCCTGCGCTGATGCTCTCTGTTGCAGCGAGCGGCTTGACCGGCTCGGGAGCAAGTGGGTATACTTATGCATGCCGTGGGGCCGTAGCTCAGGGGGAGAGCGCTTCCTTGGCATGGAAGAGGTCGCGAGTTCAAATCTCGCCGGCTCCACCAACCACGATACAAGGCGCACGGGCGGTGTCCCCGTGCGTTTTTCCTTCTGCGCAGGAAGCTGGCAGTGGCCGGCGAATACCAACTGCGATGCATAATTGGTGGTTGCTGCTTGTTGCGGCTTTGCTAGCTTGGGCAGGGGCTGGGCCGGCCAGCGCCTTGGAGCCTAGCCGGGTGGCCGTGGTCGTCACTCGCGAGGATGGCACCGCTGCTCTCCGTGTGGCCTACCCGTATGGCGAGCTGGAGGACCGGGCCAGGGCGGACCTTGAGGCTGCCGCCATCGCCGGACGCTGGCAGATTTCCGGACTGCAGGTGAGCTCCGACGCTGCAGGAGTTGTTGGTCAGTGCCGCATCGAGTCCACGCCCCCTGGCGAGGAGTTGACCATCTGGCCCCTGGTTTACGTTCTGCGCCGCTACGACGAGATTGCCGTGGCTTATATCGGCCCTTCGTCTCCGGGGCAGGGGCGGTTCGAAAATGACTATGTGGCCGTGACGTGGGAGGCCAATCAGCAAGGCACTACCTACCGGGTGAGAATAAAAAATCGCGACTTTACTGATCCGCTGGCTCCTCAAGCGCCGCCGCCACCAGTGCCCCGGCATCTACCCATGGCGCATGCGTTGGTGGTGGTGGCCGCCTTGGCCGCCTCTGCCGTGACCTACGTGGCCGCAAAAAGATATATGGGGCAGGCGGGCCGACCAGGCCCCAGTCCGCAGGAGGGTGAGCCATGATTAACTGGCAGGAGTTGGTGACCTGGGCTTCGTCCCTGAACGCCTCAGACGTTTTCTGGAAACCTCACTCCAAGCCTGCAATCCGCCTCAAGGGCACGATACAGATCTGCGAGGACTGGCCTGTGCTCAAGCCTGAAGAGGTGGCGGAAATTGCGCGTTCCCTGATGACCGACCGCGAGTGGGAGCGCTTCGAAGAGTACCACGAGAAGGATATCGGCCTTAGCATTGAGGGCGTCTGCCGGTTGCGCATCAACGTATACCAGGAGCGCAATAACATCGCCATCGTGATGCGCATTATTCCCCTGATAGTAAAAAGCATTGACGAGCTGGAGTTGCCCGAAATTCTGAAGACCATCGCGATGTATCCTCAGGGCCTGGTGTTGGTGACCGGCCCTACGGGATGCGGCAAGTCCACAACCCTGGCCGCCATGCTCGACCACATCAACAAAAACCGCCGCGCCCACATCGTGACCATAGAAGACCCTATCGAGTACGTACACCAGGACATCAAGTCCATTGTTTCCCAACGCGCCATCGGCATTGACACTGACAACTTCCTGGACGCTCTCAAGTTTGCTCTCCGCCAAAGCCCCGACGTGATCCTCATTGGCGAAATGCGTGACGTGGAAACCATGAATGCCGCAATGCAGGCTGCCGAGACGGGCCACCTCGTCTTCTCCACCGTCCACACAACCTCCGCTTACGAGACCATGGAACGCATCATCAACATGTTCCCTCCTCACGAAAGGCACCAAATTTTGGTCCGCCTGTCGGTGTCGCTGCGGGCTGTCATCAGCCAGTCGCTAGTCCCGCGAGCCGAAGGAACCGGGCGCGTGGCTGCCCTGGAAATCATGATCGTGACCCCCACTATCGAGAAGCTTATCGAGGACGGCAAAACCTCCGACATGTACGACGTCATCGCCGAGGGTGCTCACTGGGGAATGCAAACCAAGAACCAGGCCCTTTTCAAGCTCTACACCGCTGGCATCATCACCGAAGAGGCGGCCATGTTCTACGCTGGCAATCGCACCGAGATGCGCCAGATGCTCAAGCGCTGGCAGGCCGAGCAGGCCGACGAGGCCAAGCGCAGGGCCGAGGAGGAGAAAAAGAGGGCCAGGTTGCGAGCGCAACAGGCCGCCGCAGCGGCCCAGGCTGCCCAGCTAAGCGAGCAAGCCCCATCTGCCGAGCCAGCTCCAACCCCCTCATCCTCCGACGCCGAGCAGCCTTAGTAGTTTTGGAGGTGAGGGACCGTGCCGCTGCCTTATACGCTTGAGGACCTTCTGTCTCAGATGCCGCAGGTGAGTGCTTCGGATCTTCACTTGCGGGTTGGAGAGCCGCCCATTTTCCGCATTCACGGTGACCTACAGCGTCTCGATTATCCCGTCCTCAAGCATGAGGACACCCTCGAGTTGATGTACTCCATCATGACGGAGCACCAGAAGCGGCGGCTGCACGAGCGCCTGGTGCTCGATATGGCCCACGAAATCCGAGGCGTAGGCCGCTACCGCGTCAACTGTTTCTTCCAGCAGGGTCATTTGAGCGCAGTCCTGCGGCTCATCCCGTGGAACATCCAGAGCATTGACGAGTTGGGGCTGCCCCAAGTGCTGAAGGAGTTCGCCTTGGCGCCCCGCGGACTGTTCCTAGTCACCGGTCCGACCGGCTCCGGCAAGTCCACTACTCTGGCGGCCATGATTGACCACATCAATACCCATCGCCGTGCCCATATCGTCACCATCGAAGACCCCATCGAGTTCGTCCACCAGGACAAGGCCTGCGCCATCGAGCAGCGCGAGGTGGGCCAGGATACCACAAGCTTCGCGGAAGCCCTTCGTCACGTCATGCGGGCCACCCCCGACGTCATTCTCGTCGGCGAAATGCGCGACCTCGAGACGATGTCCCTGGCTATCACCGCTGCTGAGACGGGCCACCTGGTCTTCGCTACCGTTCACACCACCGACGTCATGCAGACCGTGGACCGCATAGTGGACGTCTTCCCGCCCGCCCAGCAGCAGCAAATACGCATGCAGTTATCGGTGGCACTCATCGGAGTAGTTTCCCAGACGCTCTTGCCTACCAAAGGCCGGCCAGGGCGAGTGCCTGCCTTTGAGATAATGAAGTGCACGCCGGCCATCCGTGCCGTCATCCGCGAGGGCAAAACTCACATGATTTACAACCTAATCCAGGGCGGGCGCGAGGAGGGCATGATCGTGCTGGATGCGTACCTGGCCGAGCTGGTGCGCCAGGATGTCGTCGAGTACGAGCAAGCCTTGGCCAAATCTTCCTATCCTAAGGAATTCGCCCGGCGGTGCGGCCGCGCCGAGACGTCAGCCGACTAAACTCAGGGGGGCGGTGTGTCATGGCCACCTACGATATTCACAAGCTCCTCGAATTCACAGTTAAA
>Ga0315298_1000750_pt1 | contig 62564 bp, 55 predicted proteins | sample WHS_1_MG_FD_203077 | JGI IMG/M metagenome (GOLD analysis project Ga0315298, IMG submission 203077) | Extremophilic microbial mat communities from Washburn Hot Springs, YNP, Wyoming, USA - WHS_1_MG | ecosystem: Environmental > Aquatic > Thermal springs > Hot (42-90C) | place: USA: Wyoming...
ACGTCGTATTCTCTGACTATGTTTATTGTTGCTTTCGGGGCTATTAGAGCTATCTTATCCACATATTCAGGTTTGAGTTCGCCACCCTCAATCTTCACTATATCCTTCTTCCCAAGCTGTTTACTGGGAACATTCATGACGACACCTACGGTATTGCCTTCTTTACCTGTTATGTTGAGAATCTTTAAAACGTCGAGTGCGTAGCCAGCTGATATGTGGTCTATAACTGTGCCGTTTCTAATCTTCTTTACGTAAAGTTCAGCCTTGCTAGACTTCATTTCTAATCACATCAATTTTGAATTATAGTATATTTGACATATATCCTCAGTCCCAAGATAAATTTATGATGTCTCATTCACTCCCATATTGGGTACAGTTTCAGTTTAGCTCAAGGGATGGTTCTCAACAGGGTAACTCACCATTCTCCCCCTGTCGCGGGCGTGAGCAAGGTGATATGATATTATAGGGGCAATCTTCTCAGTTTCCACTAGAAACGCATCGTGACCATATGTCGATGGAATCTCGTAGTATGCCACCTCCTTGTTCACTGCACGGAGGGCTGTAACTATCTCCTCAGAATCTTTTGGTGGGTAGAGCCAGTCTGACGTGAACGAAATCACTAAGAATTTCGACTTGACATTTCTGAATGCTTCCTCAAGGGATCCGAAACCGTTGGATATGTCGAAGTAGTCTATCGCTTTAGAGATGTATAGGTATGAGTTGGCGTCGAATCTCTTCGTGAAGGTTTCTCCTTTATGGTGGATGTAACTTTCAACTTGAAATTCAGGTTTTAGGCTGAAACTCAATCTTTCACTCTCTTGGAGTCTCCGACCGAACTTCAATCTCAAGGTTTCACTACTTAGATATGTTATATGACCTATCATCCTAGCTATGGCTAAGCCGTTAGTTGGAGGAGTCTTTCCATAATAGTTTCCTCCTCTCCAGTTTGGATCGCTCATTATCGCTCTGCGGCCGACTTCATGGAATGCAATGTTTTGGGGAGATTGACGCGCCGCAGTTGCTATTGGGATGCATAATGCAGTCTTATCTGGATACGTAACAGCCCACTGTAATACTTGCATGCCTCCCATTGACCCGCCCGCAACAGCTAACAGTTGATCTATGCCAAGGTGATCTATTAACTCCTTTTGGGCTCTGACCATGTCCTTTATAGTTATTATTGGGAATGTTAGGCCGTAGGGCTTCTTGGTTTTCGGATTTATAGAGCTTGGACCTGTTGACCCCTTACATCCGCCTATGACATTTATACATATTACGAAGTATCTATTCGTGTCGAAGGCCTTTCCAGGACCTACCATGTTATCCCACCAGCCTGGTTTCAGATCGTCCCTATGATGTTTACCAGCTACGTGAGCATCTCCTGAGAGAGCGTGGAAGATCAGTATGGCGTTGTCCTTGTTCCGGTTTAGTTCACCGTAGGTTTCATAAGCCAATGTTATGGGTCCGAGTCTCTTTCCACTCTCAAGGATCATTTCATTTGGCGGTTCAGCGAAGGTGAAGCTCTGAGTTTTCACTATGCCTACTGATTCTTCTTCCATGATCTCGTTGCTCCTGTGGTTTTACTTTAGGGATGGGCTCCTCGCTTTTGGTGTGGTTGGCCGTGCATAAAATTATTCCTGTTTCAAAATTGTTTCTGATTTAAATATTCCTAAAAGAATATTGATAAGGTATCTTATAAGTCAAACTGCCTTAAATCTATTGAAGAATAGGTGAAGACAGGAAATGAGTCTTGAAGGAAGAGACATAATCTCGATAAGGGACTTCACAAAGGCTGAGTTGGAGCGTATGTTATCAACTGCAGACCTCATGGAACCCCTTGCCAAGAAAGGATCTGAAATATTGAAGGGAAAGATCATGGCAACCTTATTCTTTGAGCCGAGCACTAGGACCAGGTTGAGTTTCGAGTCAGCTATGAGTCGTCTGGGAGGTTCAAGCATAGGATTTGCTGAGCCTGGAGGCACTTCAATACAGAAGGGGGAGAACCTCACAGACACCATCAAGGTTGTTGAAAACTATGCAGATGTTTTAGTTGTCAGACATCCGCTCGAAGGAGCGTCTAGGCTTGCAGGTGAGGTTGCTAATGTCCCTGTTATAAATGCGGGGTCAGGCTCTGAGGAGCATCCCACCCAAGCCATACTAGATATTTATACGATGAAGCGTGAGTTCGGTTCAATAGATGGTTTGAAGGTTGCTATGGTTGGGGATCTCCGTTACGGTAGAACAGTCCACTCTTTAGCCTACGCCTTATCATTATATAAAAACACTAAACTTTTCCTAATTTCGCCTGAGCTTCTCAGGATGAGAAGAGAGGTTCTTGAAGATATTGGGAAGAGTATAGAGGTTGAGGAGGGGAGGGACCTGAAGAAGATTCTGCCTGAGGTCGACGTTATCTACATGACTAGAATACAGAAGGAGAGGTTTGCGGATCCAGCTGAATATGAATCTATCAAAGGATCCTATAGACTTACAAAAGCAGATTTGAAAGAGGCAAAGGAAGGAGCAATAGTTATGCATCCACTACCGAGGGTTGATGAGGTTGATTATGATGTTGACAGTACGGTGCATGCTAGATATTTCAAGCAGGTATGGTACGGCCTCCTCGTGAGGATGGGGCTCTTGGCCCTTGTGTTAGGTGCGGTCTAGCTAAAAGTCAGGATATTGAATATAAGGTTCGGCTCTCCATATCTCTCCTCTTAGCCTCAGGCCATAACTCTAAGGGAGCATATGTTGCTGAAGATCTGCTGAACAAGGTTGGGTTCGCAGAGTCGCATTTGGGGCATGTATGGGCGATGCCTAGAAACGTTCTGTTGCATCTCCTGCAGTAAATGAAGTTATTCGTGTAGGTGAAGAATCTGAGTCTGCTGTTGTATATCTGCTCAGTCAGATTCATCAATCTCTTCGGATCATGTTCTGTGGGGAGGAGACATAATGACGCCAGGTGCCCACCTGACGAGTATGCTTGGAATCTACTCTCTAACAGGATCCTCTCTTGGAGCCCCATCTTTACAGATAAGGGTGCTGCAAACAGGTCTGTGTAGTAAGGGTAATCCCTAACCCCTTCTGTAGCAACTTCACCAGGTCCATATTTTGCCACGTCAAGCTTTGCCAGTCTGACAGAGGCATCGTCCTGAGGCCTTTGGGCAAGAGCAATTCGAATACCAAACTTTTTAGAGGCTTCCTTGGAGAGCTTACACATATCCTCTACAATATCGGTAGCCAACTCTAGAGCCCTCTCATTCTCGCTCAGAGAGGAGCCTAAGAAGGTCTTCACAGCCTCATTCAAACCTATGAAGCTCATCACGTAGATTGAGTTCTTCTCAATAAAATATGAGCCCTTGGACCCACCTGAGAGGAGAGGTAACAGCTGTTGGAGTCTCTCTTTTATCACCTCACTCTTTCTATGTAATGCTTCGGCGGCTAGGTTTACTTGGCTCTCAAGAATTTTCTGGAAACGCTCCAGCTTCCTACGAGATTCATAGGCTATCCTCGGAAGATTTATTAAGACTGTTCCAACATTTCCTGTTCTAATACAGTCCTCCTCCCAGTCTCCAGTCCATGAGCTGTCGATTCTGAAGCCTGTGGCTGTGTAAGTAACTTTCTCCTCTCCATCAAGACTTGCAAAGTACGGTAGGAAACTCTTCGCTGTAAACTGGTGTATCTTCATCATTATTTCAGCCATCCTTTTATCTTTGGGTTGTGAACTTCTAATCTTGAAGATGAATCTTGGGTTGAAGATAGGTTTCTCCGCGGATGCTTCGGTGGCAGCTTCTATAGATGCCTCCAAAATCTTAGCTGCTGATTCCTCATATTCAGAGTAACATCCGGAGTTCAAGCCGCCAGGTCCGACAGCCTCTACGTCACGTAGGAAGCTGGGGATAGAAAGTTCGAAGCCTAGAGACAAGCCTTTACTGAAGTCTTGTGAGTATGTGTCTCCACGGATACTTGTAAAGAAGTCATAGAGAGTTTCTTTTATATCTTCCTTCGAGACTTTCGAGGCATAAGGCGCCAGAAAAACATTGAACATGTCGAAACATTGCTCACCCACCACCTCGCTTCTTGCATGTTGATAGATGAGTTGGGCTATAGATAGTGCTCCATTAAAGTTTCTGGGTGGACCTCTCGTCGGCAACCCGTTCTTTAAGAAAAATCTTAGATCATGGATAACCTCATCCGGCTTCAATATCCATCCTCCAAGGTTGTCTATATGCAAGTCTCCAGAGAGATGAGAGTCTGCAATGTTTCTAGGTAGAAAGTTTAGGAGTACATACTCTTCTATGACGGAGTTCCCAGCCGCCTCCTTAACCGCTTGGGCGGTGAGCATCCTTTCGCTTGATCGCTTGAGCAACTGTGAAACATCGTGGACTGGCATACCTAGCCTTGTGAGTTTATGCCTATAGTCTTCAAGTCTCTTCTCGATGAGTATTGAGTTTATGAACTCTCTTATGAGGGGGGCTGTGAGGTAGGTAGTTCTCAATCTTAAAAGTCGTTCCTCAGCCTCTGCAGCGATCTCTTGGGCAAGTTCATATGGGACCCCAGCTTCATTGACTAGAGAGTTTACTATTTTCTCTCTATCAAACTCTTCCACAGATAACCGTGAAGTTCGGACATATAGTTTCCCCTTTTTCGCTGCAACATACTCTTCCAAGTCTCTCTCAAAGTTAACCACCATCTCCCCAAGCTCAGTTATCATATATTTCTTCGATTTCTTGTCTAGAGCGATCAGGTTTGCTCCAGTTACACTTTTCAGGTGGTATACAAACTTTCCAGCGTCCCTGATAGGATCTAGGCCAAGTGCAGACATAACCTCAGTGTAAGGTAAGGGGCCTCTAGACTTCAACAGTTTCAGAATTCGCATTCTGACAGTTGAAGAGGCTGCGTTTAATATGTCCACGCCTGACTTCTCGAATGGAATAGCCAATTTTCTTTGCGCCTCCTGACGGATCATTTAGTATAGATTATGTTTAAAAGAATAAACAATTCATACTAGTATACTACACTTTCCTCAACTCTAAATTATTTACAAAGTCAGTACATACCTTAGGTTAGCTATGTCAAAAACAAGATTGAGCTTAAAGCAACCGTGTAAATAGTCTCGAAAGTTCGGATACTCGGATCCTCCACGTAAGGCTTTAAATCAGGTATTGGTACCTTTATGTCGGGGCGGTGGTCCAGTCTGGTCTAAGATCCCGGTCTCGGGTCGTTGGAGGGAGAGCCGGAGATCGCGGGTTCAAAATGCACCCTTAAATGCATGAGGATCCCGCCCGCCCCACCATCTGCCACATTCACTGTTTGCATCTTTCTCTCCTCCCAATCTCCCTTGCAGCGACGACGCCTGAAACTGAAGCTTGAATCAGCCCCCTAGTTATTCCAGCCCCGTCCCCTATAGCGAAGAGATTCTTGATCTTGGTTTCAAAATTATTATTTAACTCGAGTCTTGAAGAGTAGAATTTGACCTCGACACCATATAACAGAGTATGTTTCGAGTATACTCCAGGAGCAACCTTATCCATGGCCTGAAGCATCTCCTTTATGTCTTCCAAGTAGCGGTAAGGAAGAATGAAGCTTAGGTCCCCTGGAGTTGCAAATTTTAATGTTGGAATAACTAGGTTTCTAGCCAATCTTGCCTCTGTGGACCTTCTGCCAGCTTCAAGGTCTCCTAACCTCTGAACAAGAATTCCTCCTCCCAGAAGATTTGCAAGCCTCGCTATGTATTTGCCGTAGGCGATAGGTTCCTTAAATGGCTCTGTGAATTTGGTACTTACTAGAACAGCGAAGTTTGTGTTGCCGGTCTTCTTTTCGGCGTAGCTTTGTCCATTGACGGTTACAATGTCGTTGTAAGATTCGGTTATAACCTCTCCCGAAGGGTTCATGCAGAATGTTCTGACCATGTCGTCGAATGATCTTGAGTAATAGATGAATTTAGGTTCATAGAGGGTTTCAGTCAACTCTGCCAGGACAGGTGCAGGGACTTCAACGCGGACGCCTAGGTCGACCGGATTTGTCAGAGTCTTTAAACCGTTGACTTGAGCTTCAGAGGTTAACCATTCAGCTCCAACCCTACCGGGGGCTACAACAACATATTTACTTTTCAGTCTCTCTCCACTCTTGGTCTCAACACCCTTCACCTGACCATTCTCAACTAGTAGACTCTTGACTTCTGTTGATGTTCGAATCTCAACCCTCCTCTGCAAGAATTGTTTGGCGGCGCTTAGGATACGGCTGCAATTTTCTGTTCCAAGATGTCTTATTCTGGATGGTATAAGTTTCAAGCCTGCGAGTGCGGCTTTCCTCTCTATTTCTTCTATCTTGCCTATGTCTGTACCATAAAGTTGCTTTGGGGCTCCGAACTTCACATAGATATCGTCTACATATTCTATTAGTCTGTTCAACTCATCGATCTTAATGTATTCGTCAAGCCAGCCCCCAACCTCTGTGGAGAGTGTCAGTTTACCATCACTGAAGGCACCTGAACCTCCCCAACCTGTTAAGAGGTAACATGGGTTACATCTCACACAGCCTGGCCCACGTTCAGCTGAGCATCGACGTTCCTCAAGCTGTGGACCCATGTCGAGCATCAATATGTTCAGATCTATGTTCTTGACAAGTTCTATGGCTGAGAAAATCCCTGCTGGGCCGCATCCAACTATTATGACATCATAACTCAATATGTCTATACCTCAAGCCGAGAGAATGGCGGTGTAGAATCAATATAAATCTACCTTAAAGAAGTATGGTTCTTCCATCTATTTCGATTCTAACTCCAGGTTCTTCAACAACACTTCCAATATGATATGTTTGGAAGCCTGAGGCTTCAAATGATGAGATTACATCGTCAACTACTCTCTTCGGAGCCATTACACATAATCCTATTCCCATGTTGAAGGTTTTATACATTTCATCATCGGGGACCCTCCCCCTTTCCTGTATAAGTTTGAATATTGGTTTAGGCTCAGGCATCATATCTATGTGAAAGCCAACCTTGGCATGGGATTCGAACCTTCTGAGTTTTGTGAAGGCGCCTCCGGTTATATGAGCTAGAGCATGAACCTCCGCTCTCTTTACTGCTGAAAGTGCAGCATCGAGATATATGTTTGTAGGTTCGAGGAGTTCCTCTCCAAGCGTCTTCTCAAGTCTGTCATACTTATTATCAAGCTTGAGTCCGGCTTCTTCAAGAAGAACCTTTCTTGCAAGTGAGAAGCCGTTGCTATGTAGACCGCTGCTCTCGATGCCTATTATTACGTCTCCAGGTTCAAGCTTTCCTCCTAAGATTATCTTATTCTTCTCGGCTAGGCCGAGGCAGGAGGCTGCTAAGTCAAACCCTTTTCCGGGGGCAACACCCTTTATAACGTCTGGCATAATTGCGGTTTCGCCCCCAATTATTGGAATCCTAGTCTTCTCAGCCGCATCAACGAGACCTTTCATAATGTTAAATATCAACTCTTCATCTGGAGTTTCAAGTGCCAAATAGTCGATGAGGGCTATCGGCTCAGCCCCCACACATATGATGTCATTCACACACATGGCTACACAATCTATTCCTATGGTATCATATTTGTTCATGAGTTGAGCAATCAAGACTTTTGTCCCACACCCATCGCAGTGGAACGCCAGCGCCATGCCCCCACCTATGTCTATGAGGGAGGCGTAATGGCCAAATCCTTCTAGAATCTCCCCAAATCTTCCCATCCTGAACCTGTATGTGCTTCGAATGAGATGCTCAATTGCCTTGTGGCCTACTCTGATCTTCTCTCTGTCTACCCCTGCCTTTGCATAGTTCCAGCTCAACTTTAAACACCTGCTTGGTAAGTCTCAATGAGTGAAAGAATCCTCGCAGCTAAATATGCTGCATTCTCACCGTTATCTACTCCGACTGTTGCGACAGGAACTCCTTTAGGCATCTGCATGCTCGATAGGAGGGCGTCTAAACCTTCAAGTTTGACATTCACTGGTACAGCAATTACCGGCTTATCTGTTCTTGAAGCTATGAATCCAGGCAACTGGGCTGACAGTCCAGCTATCGCTATGAAGATGGCGGCATCAGATGCCTCTACATATTTCTCAAGCTCCTTGGGATTCCTATGCGCTGAGAGGATTTCGAGTTCGTATGGTATTTTAAGATTCTCAAGGATTTTCACTGTTTTTTCTGCTATAGGCCTGTCGCTCTCGCTTCCAATAATGACCGCTACTAGTTTCCTCGGCTTAGATTTACTTTTATTCATACTAATGCTTCAACCTCCCATAATCTTGCTTTTTCTAAAGTGGCTTTTTCCTTCAAGGCCTCTAAGGTTCTCTGGGCGTATGGTGTAGGATACTCACCCTTTAAACACCCTAAACATAGATCTTCTTCAGGTAGGCCGATGGCGTCGATGAGGCCTTCCAATGTCTGGTAGCCTAAGATGTCAGCGTTGATCTTTATTTTGATCTCATCTACAGTTGCCTTCGCGGCGATTAGCTCGCTATATGTGGCTATGTCTATGCCGTAGAAGCAGGGTGAAATTATTGGAGGACATGTGCTCATCATGTAGACTTTGCTTGCACCTGCTCTCCTTACCATTTGAATTATTGCTCTGCTTGTTGTCCCCCTGACTATGCTATCGTCTATTATTAGGACTTTCCTTCCGTTTATTACGGATTTGAGTGGGTTTAATTTAAGCTTCATAGCAGACTCTCTATCTTTCTGTTTTGGCATGATGAAGGTTCTGTGTACATATCTGTTCTTAATCAGACCTTCAGCTACAGGCACCCCTGTCTGACTGGAATATCCTTCAGCTGCCGTCCTAGATGTGTCTGGGACAGGAACCACAACATCCGGCTTCACATCATAGGTCTTTGCAAGATTTACTCCAAGCTTGAACCTGACATCATATACACTTCTACCTTCAAGTATCGAGTCGACACGGCTGAAATATACAAACTCGAACATGCAATGCGCTTTACGCTTACATTGAACATATTGATATGTTTCAAACCCATCCTCAGTTGCAACAACTACTGAGCCTGGTTTCACGTCGCCGACAAGTCTCATGTTGTTACAGTCTAAGGCTACACTCTCTGAAGCGAATGCCACAGTATCTTGGTCTACTCCTTGACACAGTGGCCTCAGACCGAGCGGATCTCTGGCCGCAATCAACTCATGGTTTCTCGACAACATCACAAGAGAATATCCACCTTCGACCTGTCTGGATAGTTCTCTGAAAGATTCGACGTAGTCTCCATACTGAGAATAATACTTTCTGAACAGCTTCAACATAACTTCAGCATCACTGTTGGCGGTGAGCCTGAAACCTTCCCTCTCCATCATTCTCCTAATTTGGATATAGTTGGCGAGGTTTCCGTTATGTGCTAGGGAGAAACCGTTGTGAACCATAGGTTGGGCATTGGCTAAGGTGGACGATCCCGTTGTTGAATATCTTACATGACCTATTCCTATATGGCCTGAGAGCCTCCAGAGTTTCGGCTTCAAGTTTTGAGATACTAGGCCCCAAACCCTCTTCGAGTATATCCTCCTATTTTTCACAGTAGATATTCCTGCAGATTCCTGACCTCTATGTTGGAGGGATACCAGACCATTATATATGTTGTGTACAATATCATGTTTAGGATTGCATACTCCAAAAACGCCACATGAATCCTTCTTCTCCCCGTCATGGAATTCCAAAGATGTCACCCTCCAATGAGTCTTGGGATCGCATCCTGCCAAGATTTCCTTAAAGATTCTACTGAACATTCGAACAATATTTTCCCATTCATTGCTACAGTGTAATTTGAAGATGAGACCTCCCCTATCTTAGAGGCTGGAACCCCCCTTCGCCTAGCCAATGAAAGTACCTTAGGAGTGTTTACTTCAGATGTTGTCACTATGAATCTTGCTGAAGACTCAGAGAACAGGATTTCATCTATCCTCATAGAGGGTGTGTGCGGGATATATGCTAAATCAACTCTCAACCCTAAGCCTCCCTTGATAGCCATCTCAGCAAGAGAAACGGCCAATCCGCCTTTTGAACAGTCATGAGCTGCGGTGACGTATCCTCTACGGATAGCCTCCGCCACAGTTTTTATGGACGCCCTCTCTCTCGAGGCCACTGCTTTTGGAACCCTACCACCGTCAAAGCCGATAAGCCTATAATACTCTGAACCTCCCATCTCAGGATATGTCTTCCCCAAAAGAATTATTGAATCCCCAACATTCTTCAGGGCCATGCTTGTTACTAAACTCAGTCTCTCAATCAAACCGAGCATGACTATTGTGGTTGTTGGTTTGACAGCCCTTCCACTCTCCTCATCCTCATTGTAGAAGCTTACGTTTCCACCAACACAAGGTATGCCTAGACCCTTGAGCATATACGCGATTCCCTTGATCGCTTCTTTGAATTGCCAGTAAACTTCAGGCTTCTCTGGGTTTCCGAAGTTGCAGCAGTCAGTAATAGCTATTGGTTCTGCACCTGTTGCAGCAACATTTCTAGCCGCCTCAGCAACGGCCGCCGCATGCCCTGTATAAGGGTCAAGGTGACAGTGTAAACTATTGCAGTCGATTTTAACTGCAACAGCTTTGTCTTTTCCAATTATTCGAAGAACAGCAGCATCGGCATCCCCAGGTTTAAGTACAGTTCTTAAACCAACTTCATGATCATATTGCCTGTATACAGGATGCATATCTGCGATGTTTGGACTGGATAGGAGGCGATGCATCACCTCAACAAAGTCCGTTGGGATAGGGGGCTTCAAGGCTCGCTTCTCAATAATGAATTTTTTCTTAGCCCTCCTCTTTGCTAGAGGTGGTTCCGTTAACAGTTTTGATGGGATGTCTACAACGATTCTGCCTCTGTACTTGGCTACTATTCGACCTGTATCAGTTACTTTTCCTATGATCGAGTATGGAACCTCCCATTTCCTGAAGACTCTTAAAACTTCGTCTTGACTTTCAGGAAGTATTGTGAATAGCATCCTCTCCTGGGATTCTGAGAGTAACAGTTCATATGGGGTCATTCCCTCCTCCCTTACGTGTATGTTGTTAAGTTCAACATCTACGCCCGTACCCCCCTTACTTGACATTTCTGATAGGGCGCATGTCAATCCTCCCCCACCTAAGTCTTTAACAGCCGTAACTTTGCCTGTTCTTATGGCCTCAAGTGTAGCTTCTATGACCAGTTTCTTGATGAATGGGTTACCGACTTGGACTGCTGGCCTTTCAAGTTCAGAGTCTTCACGAATTGTTTTAGATGCGAAGGTTACGCCATGTATCCCATCTCGACCAGTATCTCCACCCATTAAGATTATTATGTCTCCAGGATTGTCCATTCTGGCTAGGGTAAGTTCATCGATCCTGCCCAAACCTACACATGCCACATTGACCAGACAGTTGACTTCGAAGCTCTCGTCGAATTCAACTTCACCTGCAACGGTTGGGATCCCTGTTCGGTTACCGTAGTCGGCGATTCCCTTGACGACATTGTTGAAGAGCCACCTAGCATGTGCGCTCTGGGGGTTTCCAAAACGTAAAGAGTCTAAGAGAGCTATTGGTCTGCAATTCATACATAAAACATCCCTTATTATTCCACCAACACCTGTTGCTGAACCGTTGTAAGGATCTATTGCTGATGGGTGATTATGACTCTCAACTTTGAAGGCAATCACATCCCCATCGCCTATATCTACTACGCCAGAATCGTATCCAGGACCGACAACCACACGTCTCCCGCTCTTTGGGAGAATTTCCAAGACCTTCCTGCTGCTCTTATATGAGCAGTGTTCAGACCACATAACATCTATCATACCCAATTCTATTTCGTTAGGTTCTCTACCTAACCTCCTCTTTGCTTCAGCTATCTCCTCAGGCGTCAAGTTTACGTTGACCTTTAAGATTGATTCTAACACCGGTAATCCTCAGCTTCTAAGTATGCTGAGAAGTTTTAGGCCGTCGCTGTCTGAGAATGGACTTAACACCGGTTCTGATGCTCGTTCAGGATGAGGCATGAGCCCCAATACATTTCTCTCAAGGTTACATATTCCAGCTATGGAGTCCATGGATCCGTTGGGATTACTGTCTTCAGATATCTCACCTCTAGAATTCACATACCTGAATATTACTTGGTCATTTTCATGAAGTTCTTTTATACCTTCAGGATCATTCACATACCTTCCTTCAGCGTGTGCTATTGGCATGTTTAGAACGGTCTTTCTTTCAATATGTCTCGTGAACGGTGTTTCATCAGTCTCAACCCTGACCTTCACCCATTTACAAATGAAACACATTGACTGGTTCGTAAGTAGAGCCCCTGGCAGCAGCTCTGATTCTACAAGGATTTGGAAACCGTTACAGATACCTATCACAAGTTTTCCTTCCCTCACCATCTCCTTAACATGTTCCATCGCTGGGCTATGGGCTGCGATTATTCCAGCTCTAAGATAATCGCCATATGAGAATCCTCCTGGCAAGACTGCTGCTTCAAAATCTGAATCTTTAAAATCTTTATGCCAGACCAGCTCGGCTTCGACTTTGAGAACGTTTTTGAGGACGTGAAGAATGTCTAAGTCACAGTTGGACCCTGGAAACTGTATGATCGCTGTCTTCACTTGATCTCACCCATTACGCGTATATTGCATATGTGAACGACTGGATTGTATATTCGGAGGTCGCTGGCTATCTTTTCGACTAGTCTTATGGCTTCTTCCTCTTTTTCTGCTTCAACCAAGAACCTTAGGTATTTTCCTGACCTGATACCCTTTATAGTTGAAATGCCTCTTCTCTCTATTAGTTCTTTGGCTATTGTCTCACCTTCAGGGTCTCTGGCCAATTTCTTGTTTTCAATTATTATTTCAATGTTGTAGTTTGGCGTATCATTAACCCCTCGGGTAGGGTAATCTGGTATAGGTTTACATGTCGCCAATATTTATTTGTTTTTTACAAATTCTAGAATATAAGTAAGTTAAAAATTTACATTTTTATGTTTACAAATCAGTTGAGTCAACGATGGCCTCAAGTTTACCGAGATAAGACCCATCAAGGAGGTAAACATCACTATTCAGTAATGATATCCCACCGGAGCGAAGCAATGGTCCAAAATATGTTTCATCAAACCGCTTGTCTCGCATACGCTTGTTTACGGTTTGTCCACTGAGTAAACTATTGAATGCTGGAAGAAATATGACTCTAGCATTCTTCAATATTACATTAAATTTGTCCTTCATAGTTGACTTAACATCCTCCACCAACTTTACCCTCAAGTGTTTTAGGAGGCTTTTGGCAATGATCTCACTATCAGAAGTTGCCCTGATCCACACCCTGTGTGTTACAGAACATCCCAGAGAATCTGTCAAAGTTATGACTGGGTGTAGATGAGCCATGATTATGTTTTCACATCCAAGTACATCGGGCCTCGGCCAAGCGTGGCCGTGAATGGCACCTATATGCCCACTCATAACCAATCCTGAAGCTGGGAGGATCCTCACATTCTTGGGAACTAGTGCCTCCAAATTTCCATCGTGGTTTCCAGGTATAACTAATATCTCATCCACGATTTCCAGTAGACTTTCAAAGAAATTGGGTATCTCGTGCCACTCAGAGATCTTAACCCTCTCAACAGTATGCTTGACATCGCCAAGAATAAGTAGGTTTGAAATATTATTTATTTCGATGATATCCTTTAACTTTTTAAGGAGTTTAGATGTTTGAGAAGGTATGCGAATACCCTGTTCCAGCAAGGATTCTTCCCAACCTATATGCAGATCACCTATGATCAGTGTTTTCTTAGAGTCCTCCTTTAAGAGGAGGGCTGGTTCGGGAGTCAGTGGGCTAAGATTAATCTCTGTGAATTTGGTTCACCCTAAATAATAGATTTGATGGGGTTCATAAACTATGCATCGAGGCGTTCATGCAAGATTTCTAATTACATATATCTCGGTGATGGGGCATGGAATTAGATGAAGTGAATATGCTGAATGATATATGTGGAAAGATATGTTTGAAACACCGGTTGGCAGATACTCTTGACAAGAAGCTGGAAGATATATTTGGAGAAAGATATCGTAAGGCAATGAGTTTGATTGAGGGGGGTTCAGTAAAATGTTACATATTTAGGCCAAGTGGACGTGTCATCTGGGAGGTTAAGGGGAGTAGGGGAGTGTATCAAGTTATGCCACATATAAACTTCTGTAGCTGTGATGACTACTACTTCAGAGTTATGGATGCAAAGAAACAGTTATGTTATCATCTTATAGCACAAAGGCTGGCTTACGCACTGAACCGTTTCGAAAAGATGGAGTTCCCTGACAAAGATTATGGTAAAATTACTAAAAGATGGAAGGCTATAAAATAATGACGGCCCTTCACTGAAGAATGTGGGGGGATAGGGTAGATTGGAAACGGTTATAAGTCGATCCCTCTGAAGTTGCGACTAACATGTAAGCTTGAGGAGTTAACATATGAGTGTCGATGAGTATTATGAACTCTTGCAGTTGGCAATAATAATATTAGGAATGGTAACGATAATCCTCGCATTTGTGTACATAGGCTATGAGAAAGGTGAAGAAACTGAGAGAACTTAAACACCTGAATTATGTTATTCATTCTATGGCGCTCAATATTTCTGGATAAAGCTTTGGAAATTTCGATAAATACTCCTTTCTCTCTTTCTTGAGCTCTTGAACATAGTAAGTTATCTGGTCAGGAGTGTAGTATTTGTTGAGGTTAAACTTCTCCATGTCGACTCCAGGAACCCTCGCTGGAACCTGAGTCCCAAAATTGGGGTCATTGGTCCACTCAATATCTCCTCTTGCGATAGCTCTGATAATAGCAGCCATCTCAGGAATTTCTACCCTTACAACCTTCTGTCTAACTACTCTTGTTCCATCATCTGCCTTAACCATTATCTCACCAACCCCTCCAGTATTAAGTTGGTAGAACTGAATTTTATCCTCATGTTTCTTTACAAAATCATAGAAACGGTTGCCCTCCTCAGATTCATCTCCTATTATGAAGGGGTTCATTCCAACCTCACGTATTGATTCCCCTGCCCTTCTAGGATCGCTTCCTGATGTTTCTATTGATTCACCGAGCATGAACGTGGCGGCGGCTTGTTCAGCTGTAAGTCTTTGAGCGATAGGTACAACAGTGTTTCGACGTGTTATAAAGATAATTATTAGTCCATCAAGCTCCTCTATCGATGGCAGATTTACAGTTGGGCTTCTATATTCACCGAAATCATCCCTTTGCATAATGCCCCTAGCGTTTCCAGTCAGAGTCTCATCACCAAAATAGACGTTCCCTAAATAGTCAACCATCACATTTTCAAAGATAGCGTCTGGCTTTGTTACAGCATTGTATATCAATGGTTGTATTTCAGGGGTTACCCCTTCAGTCTTCAAGTAGAATCCTTTCTCTGTCCCTAGGGCTGAACAGTCAGGTCTGAGGAATATCACATCATCTTGTATAATTTCTATGCCTTCACCTTCATCGGTCAAGCCGTGATTATGGCATGTGTGGGTGGTCTTGCCTGTAGCTGTCAGTCCAAAGATCAGCATGCCATACCGGTTGATCCTGCCGTTTCGACCCTTGGCACGCACAATCTTAGCCCCCGCATGTAGACCAAGCATACCCCTCTTCTTAGCCATCCACATTGCCATGCGTAGAAAACCTTTCTTTGCCTCGCCGTAGTAATCTGTTCCGAGAACATAGGTGACTCCTATTTCAGGGAATACAAGTATTTGACGGTCTTTCTCCTGCCATTCAGGAATATATACTAACTGTAGGTGGGGTTCCCCTCCTCTTGGCGGGAAGAGAGTCTGACTCACCATGTAGGCTAATCGAACCATCTCTCTACGTTGGATTGAGACATATAACGTGCATCGAGGTGTGAATAAAGAGTTGTCTCCCATGGTTCTCTCAATAGAAACTAGGGGTGCCCGTTCCAAGTACTTGTGGACTTCGTCGATAGTTAATGGGAGGTTTCGAATTATCTCCCTCTGGCGCTGATTCAGGTTTCGCTGCTGGACTTCAGAGCTTCCAATGTAGACTGTGAGATTTGCACTTCTGTTTTTAACTGTTGAAGTGAAATTGTAGTTTCCGAAGACTGTTCTGGTACCATGCTCCTCCGCCATACTCCTAACCTGATTCTCGTCGAGTAAGGTTACGTTGGAGCGATTCCTCAAAGAGTCGACCGTATCCTTCACTTTTCTCAATACGTCATCGAGATCGGCGGGAGCCATTATCACATCTTGGGTCCTTGGAGAAGTTTCAGGCTCAAGGTATTCTTTAAAGAGTATTATTTCGTGGAGCCTCTTTTGGACCTGAAAGATAGGTTTCGAGGTGTTTATTGCATAACATGTGACAAATTGGAGAATGTCTCTGATGAATGATTCGAGTAATGTCATCTTTTCATCGTTTTTCTCTGAGAATGGGTTCAATCCTAAGGCGGATTCCATTAAGAGGTTCAAAGCCTCTTGCTTTGTGAGTCGTTTAGCAGTAAACTGTTCATTTTCGCTCTTTTGGAGGATGAAGATCAGTTTTATTCTTGTTGTATCTACATATTTCTCGCTTCCACCGATCCACCATGGATCTAGCATGAAATGGTCGTCTTCACGATGACATTTGCGTGAAAGTTCTCTTAGGCGAGGGTTTATTTTGGACAATTCATTTTTAAGATAGAATTTTCGTTCACAGGCCTGTGTTGATAGACGACCCTTCTCACCCCCTAATTGCTTAACAGTAAACAGGTCGTTTGACTGTATTCTGGATCTTTCCATATCCAATAGAAGAAAGGCGTGTGTAGATTTTCCGCTTCCCACCTTGCCTGTCAACATCACTCCTTCACCATTTATATCGACCAAGGCGCCGCGTAGTAGACTAGGATGCTTCTGGTGTAGAGATATATCCATGACTATTCTTATTCCGAGTTCTCTTACAGCCTCATAGCTTTCGGGGTTGAAGACTATTCCAGTTTTGGTTTCTGGATGGTAATATATCCCAGTCTCAACTTTTGGGGCTTGGGTTACAGCATAAATTGTGCCGTGTGGCCTCAGGCTGTCGTCGTAGGCTGCCGGATGCCAGTTCTCCTTCCACAACGTGTCTAGGGTTATGTCGTTTGTGCGTAACTGAACGATGATGCCGTTGATGTTGATATTCCATATGTATAGTGAATCGTATCCTAAGTAGCGCTCAGCCGCCTTTATCAGCTCCTTGACCCTGTTCAAGTCTACGTTGTTGATTGAGACATATGACAAATTTGTTTTTCACCAGTGCATACCGGATGGTTTTAATGTAATATGACTTAAATATTTCTCATACTAAATGTAATTATAACAATTTAATTTATTTACAATGTGTTAAAAAGTGATTTTATGAATTCTCTCAACAAAATCATGGAAAGTCAGCAAATCTGAGTCTCAATAGAGATTCTCCGTATCTTCTCGAGGTTTACAATATCATCCCCACGCTCATCAATAGGTGTCTCCAAGATTATCGGCAATCCGCGAAAAAATTCATGGCGAAGAATCGCTCTGAATCCGCCTTCACCTATATGACCCATACCTATATGTTCATGTCTATCAACAGCTGATCCTAACCCACCCTTAGAATCATTCATGTGAATGATTTTCAGCAGATCCCATCCTATGACTTCGCCTATCTCTTCAACAACCTTCTCAACAGCTTCATTAGTTCTAAGATCATAGCCGGCGGCGAATGCGTGGCAAGTGTCAAAACATACTGCGACCCTACCTTTCTCATCGATGTTATCGAGAATCTCCCTGACTTCAGTGAGGGAGGATCCTATAGTATTCTCACCTCCAGCGGAATTCTCGAGCAATAACATAGTGTTACCCTTAGAAGAATCTAGTGACATATTGATCGCGCCTATAAGATGCTCAAGACCTACCTTCCTACCCTTCCCCAAATGACTCCCTAGATGGGTTACCAGATAAGGTATTTCCAACATACTGCACCTCTTAAGTTCAGTGATCAACGCTGAAACGGACCTCCTGTAAACATATCTTTTAGGGCATGAAAGATTCGGAAGATATGGCATGTGGGCTACTACAGGTTCGATAGACGATGCTCTGAGTTTATCTTTAAAACGCTTGACTTCAAGAGAAAAAAGTTTTCTAAAGCTCCAGCTACGCGGGTTTCGTGTGAAAATCTGGAAGGTGTCGCATCCTTTCTCCCTTGCACGGTCTACAGCTCTATCGATTGAGCCGGCAATTGATACATGGACGCCGCACCTAACCAAGTGCCACATCTCTTGTTTCCCTTACATATCGATTTCACATGCTCTAGGAACAATTTTCAGACTTAATATCTTCTTGCCACTAGAAGTTTTATCTCTTCTTAACAGTTAGTGTTGCTTCGCTCCAATCGTCAACATCGCGAAGAGAATTTAAAATTCCAATAAAAATATTTGATACTATCCGCTGGACGAACCTATTCATCCCCACCGCTCTACCATCAACCTTAATCTCCACACTAATTTCATCGGCTCCCATATAACATCGAATCATTTATACCCCGTAGACAATAAAAATTGTTCGGAAGCTTGCTGAATTTCATAGAAGCGAATGTTGGCCTAACTCTCAAAGGTGTTAACATTTGAGATGCACATTCTCAAAAGTATTTAGAGAAATAATATTGATGAACAGGTACATGGAACCTACTGCTCTACGTGGAACAGATGATCTTGCACAAGATCCTTTTAAGGTTCTGATAACAACAGTGTTATCTCAGAGGACTAGAGATAACAATACGCGGAGGGCTGCAAAACAGCTTTTCTCACACTATCCATCAGTTGACGACTTGGCTAAGGCTGATGTTAAGCATATAGAGGAGTTAATTCGTCCTGTAGGCTTTTATCGTGTGAAAGCAAAATCCATAAAATCCATTGCGAGGATCCTGATGAAAAAATATGGAGGGTTGGTTCCTAAGGAGCCTGATAGGCTTCTTGAACTTCCTCTAGTTGGGAGAAAAACCGCTAACTGCGTCTTAGTATATGGTTTCAGAATTCCGGCGATACCTGTGGATACTCATGTTCACAGAATTATGAATAGACTCTCAATAGTTAAGACGAAGAGTCCTGAGGAGACTGAATCGATGTTGAGAGCAGTGATCAATAAGAAATTCTGGCTTAGTCTTAATGAGGAACTTGTCAAGTTCGGCCAGAGAATATGTAAACCATTCAAACCAAGATGTCCAATATGTAAGATTAGAATGTGTTGTGATTGGTATAGGTCTCATCGAACTTGAAGCTACTAGTCACCAATCATTTCTTCCCCCCTAAGAATCTCAACTTTCGTCAACTGGTTGGATGTCATTGTTGACTTGCCTGAGATCATTGGTTTCGGGATCACTCCAATAGCCCTGATCCTTGTTCCTGAATTCAAATTGGTCATTTTCTCCGCGAGATCTCTCCAAAACGATATCTGAACCATCCCACTACCGTCTTCCAAGAGGATATTCGAAACCTTTATGGTTTCACCATTCCTCGAATACACTGTCTTAACCTCAGGCTCACCTACCAGAGCGCCTTCAATTATTACTGGTCTACAGATATCTCTAAGCTCTCTTATAATAACGGGAGCAGGGTAGCCTGGAGGTTCACAAGCAACAAGTTTCGGATTCAGTTCCAACTTTCCATATTTCCCCACGCTGATCGAGATCTCATCGTTCTTCTTTATTGTCTTAGCACCGTCTATTAGAATAATGTCACCTTCGCGCATATTCTCAAGCAATTTGGTTTTGTCATCCCATAAAAATAGTCTTATGAGGCCGGACTCGTCGCCTATGAGCAGCATTCCATACCTATTTTTTTTACCATCATTCATTGACTCTACTGGTTCTCCAACGTTCAGAATGCGAGCTAGCAATGACAGGTTTTTTTGGTTAGGCTGCAAATCTGATATACGGATCCGCCTTCTTAACACCGGCCTTAAATATTTTGGTTCTCCTCTCAGTACGAGGCTTCCATTCCCTATATGCACCTCAGGATTTCCAGACAGACTGGCCCTCACCCTTCCACCTATCACTTGAAGGGGGTCTCCCACCTCTATATTTGACAATTCCTCAACTTTATCGTTCCATGCCACCAACTCAATGGTTCCGGACTCATCGGATAAGGTTAACCTAAGAAGCTTGCCCACACCCTCATCCTTTGTGAATGCTGAGATTCTTGGAGGGGAGTCCACCTTGCCGGTAATGTTCACCTCTTTATCAGTCAATTTGATGTCCACGATCTTTTTGAAGAATTTGTGTATATTTGGATATTTCTCAATATCTGCTGGCAATACAGTGATTTCTGATCTATCGCCTAAATTAAGTTCAACGGTTCCAGATAAGCTGCTTTTGGTGTACCCATGTGCAACCCTTATTATTCTCCCCTGGAGTTCACCAGAAGCTGATGCTTGATTAGCCTTACCATTCCACAGTATGCAACGAATAGTTCCGGTATCGTCTCCTAACATTAATTTGAGTAGTCTCCCAATCGTTCCATCCTGTTTTCTAAATTCTTTAATCGGCCACTGACCTATAACGACACCTGTCAGTGTTACATCATTTAACCCAGACACCAAATCTCCAATTTTAACTTCAGATATTTTGCTGTTTATTCTGACGAGTAGGTCTTGAGCAACCAGTCTGGCGGCCCCTTCATCGGATAGTAAGCCTTGGGCTTCCTTTTTCTTACTATCTATTAGCCTTAACAGTTCGTCTCTTTTGAGTTCATGCCTCTGACTCAATATCCTTCTTATTATTTCTTCGAAGTTTACTCGGTTCTGCAATAAGTTTTAGGTCTCCGTAACTTTTTTTCCAAGCAGGTAAAACTCTACCTTAATGATTTCCAGTAGTCGCCGAGAATAGTCTTGAGCTTCCTTATTCTATCCTCAACTTCTCTAACCTTACCTCGTTCTATTGGAAGATGTAAATCTTCAATCTCATAGTTGCCCAATCCAGCTAGGGTCGATATTACTCCTGTTATAATTTTTGGAACAGCTTCAAGATCGTATCCTCCCTCAAGGATCATTGTTAAACGGCCTTCACAAACCTTATCCGTGAGCTCAACGAGTTTTCTGGTTATGTTTATGTATGTTTGAATTGTGAACTGTAAGTTTGCTATCGGATCCCTATAGTAAGCATCGAACCCTGCTGAAACAACAACCATATCCGGATTGAACTCCTCAGCTAAGGGAATTATGAGTTCAACAATTATCTCGTCATAAACATCTCCTGGGGTACCTGCAGGTAATGGAAGATTTACCGTGTAGCCGCGGCCTTCACCTTCACCTATTTCGGTAATATGACCCGTCCCAGGATAAAGGGGCATCTGATGTGTTGAGAAATATAGCACCGATGGATCCCTATAGAAGATGTCTTGGGTTCCGTTTCCATGGTGTACATCCCAGTCTATGATCATGAATCGTTTCATTCCAAAATTTTTCTTTAAATATTCGATCATGACAGCTACATTGTTAAAGTAGCAGAAGCCCCCACCGTAGTTTCTGCCTGCATGGTGACCTGGAGGGCGAATAAGAGCAAATGAGTTTCTTACATCATTTTCAGCTACAGCTTTACCAGCATAGATTGCGCCTCCGGCGCTCAACCTCGCTATCTCAAAAGTCTCAGGCTTTAATGGAGTGTCAGGTGTCAAGGCGCCGCCTGAGATGCTTATCAATCGAACCTTCTCAATGTATTCCTTACTGTGGACTGAGGCTAAATCTTCAATATCTGCCGGGTCAGGTGTTAAAACCTTTATTTTAGGGTTATTCCATAAGCCGTTCTCCTTTAAGGTTCGAACAGTTCTACTTATCCTTTCAGGCCTCTCAGGATGACCCCAACCAGTATCATGTTTAAGATAGGTTGGATGATAGACTAAACCTGTAACTTTCAGATTATCACCTCCTGTTTTTAATGATTATTTGAGGTATATTCCTAATGCTACGTTAAGTATTTAATCCCAGAATAGTCTAGTTCTTTGATACTCCCTTTCAGCCTTCAATATTTCCGTATAGAATTCCTCCTCACTTCTAACGTAACGCCTTAGTATTCGAGCTGCTGTTGCAGGTCCAACACCCCTTGCAGCTAGGGTTAAGACTGCTCTCTTACCTGCTGTCTGGACTAGGCTGGCAGATCTCCAGGCTCTGTTCCATTGTTCCTCCTCTTCATCGTCAAGTCTCTTCTTAGCTCTCTTCTTAGCTATGATCGATAACAGTTCTTGGTCTCCATGATAGGTTACAGCGATTAGAGTTGACCCACACTTAGGGCATCTTATAGTATCAGGAAGAGTCTTCACAGCTCGCACACCTTCCCAGTCACCGTTGAAAACACACACCAACTTAACGTTTGTAGACATCAACCGCTCCTTCACTATTTCAGCAAGTGGCTGGCTGGGGATTGCTGGTCTTAACAGGTTGTGTGGAACTATTTTATCAACTATAGGCAATGCGAGGGGGGAGCAGCCTATTCCTTTCTGCTGCACAGCCTCAACTTTAATTTCACCTGTTAAAATTTTACTTATTATTTCAGAAGTCTTTTCAACATCCATCTTCTCAAGAAGAATCTCACGTTTCGTCTCGAAGTTTATTGGTGTTTCACGGTATGCCTCCACAAGCAGTCTAGCTCTTCGCATTGTATAATCTGCCTTAGCTTCAACGGCGCCAAACCTCTTGGCGACATGCCAGTGCCTCCAAGCAAACATCTCAGTATTCTCGATAGCCCCCTCCACAATATTGGCGATATCTCCAGGTTTCAGGTTTAGAAGAATGTCTAAGACTACTTTAGGGTGAAGTTTGGCGGATGCTATCAGAGCTATCCTGTAAGCGTCGACTTGAGTTAAGATACTTGTTCCATACTTCGCCTGCAATATTGCAGAAAGTATTAGAGCCAATGTCTCATTCACTAAGTTGCCAAAGCATGAATGAATAATGATGCAGTTTTCAAACTGTTCTACGACTATCAGCTTATCTGTGGGTAGTGGATAGTCTCGAATGTGAGTTTCAACCGCTTCCAGAACCTTAGCTGCAGCTGAGTTGTCTATATGTAAAAGATTAGACAGTTCTGAAAGATCTCCTCTCAACTTCGCCGTCTTCAAGAAGATCTCTCTCAAACCTCCAACCTCTACGGCTACATCATAATCTACAGGAATTATTTCACCTTCCCAGCTCGGTATCGCATTGAGAGTTGGTGTTGCAGCCTCAACTTCTACACTCAAATTTTCATCGTCAAGGCTTATTACCCGCCAGGTATTTCCATGCATTATGAATTCTGTTCCTGTGCGGCAGCGTCTCGCAACGAAGTCTTGATCTAGGGTCCCAAGCCTTCTCTTCATGTTGAAGTCGAAAACTGTATATTTCTTGACGTCGGGTATAACTGAGAGGTTTTCATAATAGTAACGGTGTGTGTTAGGATACCTGGCTGTTAAGGTCTCCCCTCTAAGATTGAGTATCCTCTGTTGGTGGAGTTGCTTGACTACATTATGAAATGTTTCAGGTGCGATGTCTCTGTAGGGATATGCCCCCTTAACTGTCTCGTAGGCTTCCCTTAAAGTGATTCTCCCAGAATCCAGAGTTAAGCCAACTATTTGATGGGCTAAAACGTCAAGTGCTTTCTCATGAATCTTGACTCCTTCAAGCCGATCCTTCCTGACATTTTTAAGCAGAACTGCAGATTCAAGTATATCATCGGCCCAAGTTGCTATCACATATCCTTTCGGAAGACATTTTATCTGGTGGCCGCTTCTCCCAACTCTTTGAATTAGCCTTGTAGCTTCCCTCGGTGACATATACTGCACCACTAAGTCTACTGTTCCGATGTCTATGCCTAACTCAAGGGATGAGGTGCATATGACGCCTTTCAGTTTGCCAGTTTGAAATTCAGATTCAACCTCCTCTCTTATCTCTCGGGAGAGGGAGCCGTGATGAGTCTTCACTAGGTTTCCATACCCTAGAGCGTAGACCTGGGAGCCTAAGGCTTCAGCGTGTTCCCTAGTATTTGTGAATATCAAGGTTGAACGGCTACTTGAGATGAGTTCGCATATTCTTCTGATCCTACTTACAGCTGAGGCTGGGATACCGAGCCTCTCAGCTTCCTCACAATCCTCTCTACTTGGGTTGACATATTCTATTTTGACATCGAGATCCTTAAGTTCAGTAGACCTCACTATTACTGCTTTCTTCCCTGAACCTGAAAGAAAATCAGCTACCTTCTCAGGTTCACCTATTGTTGCTGAGAGGCCGATCCTTTGAAATTTATGTTTGGCGATTCTTGAGAGTCTTTCAAGTGCAAGGGATAATTGCGCTCCCCTCTTGTCCCCGGCGAGCTCATGAATCTCATCTATCACCACCCACATAACATTCCTAAGATGTTCCTTCATCCTCCTGCCTGGAAGGATTGCCTGCAAGGTTTCAGGGGTTGTTATCAACATGTCTGGAGGGGTTTTGGCCTGTCTCATCCTGACGCTGGTGGGTGTGTCCCCATGCCTCACCTGAACATCTAAGCCGAGGTCCCTGCCGCTCTCTACGAGTCTCCTTAAAAGGTCACGGTTCAAAGCCTTGAGGGGGGTTATGTAGAGGATAGCTATTCCATCAGGCTTACCCACTTTCTTGATTGAAATGTACATGTCAAAGATCGGTAGCATAGCGGCTAAAGTCTTTCCAGTTCCTGTCGGAGCTATTAGAAGAACATTCTCACCCTTCAAAATGTAAGGGATGGAGAGCCTCTGAATTTCACTGGCCTCAACTATTCCTTGACGCTTAACTTGATGTCTAACAGGTTCTTGAAGAAGCTCAAATACGCCGCTGGACATCTCCGATCTCCGGCATGTTGGAAGTCTTTAATACAAGGATTTTGAAACGTATTTAGAGGATAGCCTGATTTAAATATGTTTAGAAAGCCTTTTTCCTATAATGGGAGTAAACAAACTTGTGCAGTGAATTGCAAACCGAGAAAGGAGCTCGACCTTCTGATTCAAGTCTGGAACTCACCTTCAAAGGCAACCTGATACTTTTGGCGGGGAACCCTGGGACGGGAAAGACCTGCCTGTCAATGAAGTTTATAGTTGAAGGTGCCCTCTCAGGGGAGCCTGGTCTTTACGTCACATTTGTTGAAGATAAAAACTCGCTGGCATCTAATCTGTCTAAACAGCTTGGATGCGACATCAAGAAGCTGCAGAACGATGGAAGAATCAAGATTTTGGATCTTGTAGCGATGAAGGAGGAAGGGATACCTACAAACATAGATATTGTGTTGGAAGAGGTTAAAAATTTGGGTGCCAAGAGGGTTGTCATAGACTCTTTCTCTGCAATAGCTCAAGCGTTCAAGGATCCTCTTGACGTGAGGAATGTAGTCCACACGATTCTGAGTAGAATGATAAGAAGGATGGGATGCGCGACAATTATGATTGAGGAGGTGCCTCTCGGTGAATCTAAGATCAGTACAGGCATCGAAGAGTTCATCGCCGATACTGTGATCCTGCTTAGAACGAGGGAAGTTGATGAGAGGTTAATCAGAGAACTTGAGGTTAAGAAACTTAGGGGGGCTCCTGTCCCTAATTATAAGGCATTATTTACACTTCAGGGTTGCGGCAAAGTCTTTCAACCGTACAAACCCAAGAGCATAAGTGAGCCTAAGAAGTTTCAAACAATACCAGACCAACCTGACAGCTACTCGACAGGCATTCCGGACTTGGACGTTATTCTTGATGGAGGATATCCTAAGGGAAGTTCAAACTTGCTGGAGGTCGACTCTGAAATTCCATGGTCATGTTACGCGCACCTGGTTCGATGCACCGAGCTAAACTTTCTATTAAATGGAAATGCCTTCATATCTTTCCCCTTCATGGGAAGAACCGCCCAACAGATTAAGTCGCCACTCATCTCTTATGTCGATGAGGAGACTTTTAATGAAAACGCCAGAATCGTGGATTTTATAGAGTCTGGACGAGAGCCTTACATGTTGATCGTTAGTGGGAAGAATTTGGAAGAAGCTTCCGAACAAATATTTAGGGAGGTTGAGAGACTTAAGGCAGGTCGGAGCAGACCTGTATTCTCATTCATAGACTTGACAACCATCGAGCATGTTTATGGTAGGGATGCTGAACTGAAGGTTTTGGGTAAAGAGATAGCGAGCATCAGGCGTAGTGGGGATACAAGACTCTACTTTGCCAGGCCATCGGTAACACTTACTAGAGAGATAGGGGACATAGCAGATATTCATCTGCGAATGCGTATGGTAGATGGGACGGTGGTGATATATGGGGTGAGGCCACACACTGGGGTATACCACTACGACATTGATACATCCTTAGGATACCCTGTGCCTAAGCTCACACCTATAACCTAACATTCCTGAATGTTCCACCATCGATTATTAGGGTTTATCTTACAGTAGATTTTACGTCCCTGACCAGAGATGTCCTAATATTTTCGTTTTTCAATTTCTTCTGAAAGTGGTTACGTTTTGGTGCTCGTCACCATATTAAATGATAGACTTATATGTCGTCTAAGGATAATGAATAATGACCGGGATGAGTTTAAAGAGTAAGGTAAACAAAATACCGGAGGGAATAGTTGAATATCCAAATCTGAAGTTGGGAGATACGTTGGATTGAAGTATGGAGATAATAGGCAACACAACCAGAGCAACGCTCGTGAAGAGGTTGAAAAAATGAGTTTAGAGATCACTAAACCATTAAAGATAGGATATGAAAGGACCTGCAGATGCCCACCACAACACATCAACTGCCTCACCGCAAAAGAATGGATTCAAAACCAAGTAGCAATATGGGAGTTTTTCTATGAGAAGAGAGATATACGAGATAAAAATGTACACCCAGCCGTATTCCCAATAGGTCTACCTAAAAGATGCATTCAACTCTTCACACATCGGGGAGAGCTGGTGTTAGACCCTTTTGTAGGAACTGGAACAACTCTCGTAGCTGCCCTTGATCTGGGCCGTAATGCTGTAGGATTCGATCTTAAGAAAGAATATGTTGAGTTATCAAACCGTAGAGTGGCTCAGGCAAAGCTAGATGCGTGGGGTGAAAAACCTCAATTGTCAACGACACAAATTGCTATTTGCGATGAAGCTCACAACATACCCCAGTACTTCCAGCCTGAGACCTTATCTCTAGTGGTAACATCTCCACCATATGCAAATATGCTCAATAGACCAAGGCTAAATAAGAGTATAAGAGGAGACCTAAGGAAAAATAAATACTTCCTTCAGGTTCAACAATATTCAAATGACCCAAGAGACCTTGGCACGATGGATCCTAAAAGATATGCTCAAGTTTTAGGAGAAATATATGAAGGAATACTGCCGCTGTTGAAACCTAGAGCCCACTCTATAATTAACGTAACGGACCTGTGGTGGAAGGAGGGGGAGTACGGGAAGAGAATACCTGTCCACCTGTATGTGATAGAGGAGATGGAGAAGGTTGGTTATGAGTTAAGGAATATCATTATCTGGGATAGAAGGGACTTGGTCAATAAGGTAGGTATATTCGGTTGGCCAAGCAACTATATCACTCTCGGAACCACTTTTGAATATATCTTAGACTTCTGGAGGCCACCCTAAGGAATAGCTCCTGTTTTAACGAATGTAGCCATATCCTGACCAAATCGAGTATTAGATCTGAATCGAAACGTAGTTTGTGAAATCTGACTTAAAGTGTTGGGTGGGATATAGCAGTATCCACCGGTCCTGGCACACCGCCTCTCTAAGACTCGTATATTTGATTCCGTGAATTCCCTTAGTTGATTGAAGAAGCCAAATAGGCTGTCTCCATCGAAAGCCAGACCCCTTACAGCCCTCTCCCTCAAGCTCACATTCTTCACTTCAATCCTATGCCTCGATTTATATGAATATATTTCAGGATGATAGACGATTAAGTCCGTCCTCTCCTTCCTCATTGTGAAATGTATATCTTTTACTAAACCTGCTCTATCCAACTCTCTTTCAGCGCAAAGCTCAGCAAGATGGCCTGATATAGGTTGAAAGGCTTGGCTGACGCGTCTTGAAACTTCTTCCATGAAATTACTGTATTTTTTATCCCTGACCACAATAGGTTCTAACAATCTCTTCTTAACTTTACGGTGAATCTCTATAGGTAGATTAAGTTCGGATAGGATCTCGTCTACTCTTCTCTTGTAATATTCTGTTCTATATCTGACCATCACCTCAAAAGTCTTATAGTGTAATGAGTTGACGTCGAAGTCAGGATTTAATTTTAAGGCCTCACGAAATATCTCTTCAGCTGACGGAATGCTCGGCATCTTTTTGCATCTCAGCGTACTATGAGGACGGGGCAGGGTGCGTGGTGGCTGACCCTATTACTGACGCTTCCAAGAAGGAACCGCTTCACACCGCTCAAGCCTCTGCTTCCTATAACTATTAGGTCTATCTTTTCCTCCTTAGCAACATTTACTATAATATCGGCTACCTGTCCTGTCTCAAGCCTCGTTGAGGCTGATAGGCCGGCTGACTCAACTATTCTTTTGGCCCTCTCGATGACTGTGCGTCCAGACTCTTCAAGGGGTCTGTAGTCTATGACTCCAGCCTCGACCCCCAAAACTATTGGTGGAGGAATAACACATAGCAGAGTTATTTCAGACCCGAATCTATGAGCTATCTCGCAGGCATATTTTACAGCCATATTTGAACTCTCAGAGCCGTCCACTGGAACCAGAAGCCTCTTCATCATGATTTCTCATCTATTTAATACTATAGTATGGATAGAGCAATAAGTCTTATTGCATACCAGCAATATTGAAGAGGCTTCTCATCAGATAATAATCTGAAGAAGTGGACAATGTCCTATCTTGGAAGGATACGCATATGAAATGGGCATTCGCCCCCAATACCCCCTTCGAACCATCATAATTTAGACCAAGATGACAGGGTTTATAGGTTAAGTCAACACACCATCCGACTTCAATGAAGTTATGTTGGGGACCCTTAGACAATCCCTGAAAGGGATCCGATGAGATAAAGGTCACGTTGAGACACCTTAAGCCCAGACCCTCTGAGCCCAACGATATCAAAACCTTTTGACCGTGTTCGGGAACTTACAGGTGTGGTTCCTATATATCCTGAAAGAGACGTAAGCGCCGTGGCTTAGCGTTGCTAACGAGAACCGATAGGTTAACTTATAGGTGATACGCATTTTACTCGGGGTGTTGTCAGTGTCTTCATCTACGAGGATTGTATATGTTGAAGGCGCTCCTAGGGATAGAGGTTTCAGTTACGGCTCTTCAGCCAAGGACCTGATCCATAAGAACATAGAGATATATAGGGTTCTTTACAGGCGATTCGCAGGGCTTGAATGGGATAATGTGAAAGCTGAGGCTGAGGGATGGATTCCAATAATAAGAAAGTATGATGGTGAAATTATGGATGAGATTGAAGGTATAGCGGCTGGAGCCGAATGTTCCGTCGAGGAGATAGTTGCACTCAACGCGAGATATGAATTCTCTATAACAACCCTTTCTCGACGAAACCGTCGAGAATGCACAGCCTTTGCTGTTACTCCGGACTCATCTTTGATTGATGAAACTATTCTAGGGCAGAATTGGGATTTCAGAAGTAGGTTCAGAGAGACATGTTTAATTCTGGGTGTCAGACAGGAGGGGGAAAAGCCCGATGTCCTTATGCATCTTGAGGCTGGGACTGTGGGTCATAAAGGATTGAACTCCTCCGGGCTTGGACTATGCATCAACGCACTACTCTCTGACAGGGACCGTGTCGAGGCTGGGGTGCCTCTGGTCTCTGTCGTGGCGCGAAAAATTTTGAATTCAAGCACCATGAGGGATGCGGTCCACGCAGTGACAAGGGCTAAGAGGTCCGCATCCATAAACTATCTGATAGCCCATTCTGGTGGGGAGGCTTTGGATCTGGAGGTCACCCCTGAAGATGTCGCAGTCCTGCATCCAAATGAAGGAATTTTAACACATTCAAACAATTTCCTCTCACCAAACTTTACTTTTAGGGATTTAGGAAAGAACGTCTTTCCAGACTCTCTTGTGAGATGGGATAGGATGCGCAGGCTTCTGATTAGTAAGAAGAGGTTGAATGTAAACTCAATTAGGGCAGCTGTAAGTGACCATTTCGACTATCCAAACTCCATATGTAGACACCCTGACCAAAGGGCACATCCAGATGAACAGTTCGAGACTCTCACCTCTGTTTTGATGATCCTTGGAGAAGGAAGACTATACTTTACTGAGGGGGCGCCCTGTAGAGCGAAATATAAGCTTTTAACCGTCAAGAAAAAGTCTAAACATTGAAATGGAAATACATTTTTATGTAAATAATTTCTCAAACATAAAATATGGACAATGATTTTAGAATAACGATCACTTTTCTGTTAAGAATTATATCAGTTTCTGCTGACCTAGACTGGTCAACCTCCAGAGGAATGGTCTCCTTCCAACGGCCTCAATGATACCCTCCGCCTTCAACGCTCTGAGGTGATATGTAACCGAGGCGTAGGATAGCCCGGTGTCCTTGGCGATTCCGCTGATGCATCCTGCCTTTCTCTCAATCGACTCCAAAATCTTTGTTCGAGAAACAAGTCCCCTCTCCATATTCCTTCTATTCGTCAAGTAAGCCTTTGGATGGAATGGCCGTATCCTCAACATCCCTCCCCTACATGAAGTCTATGAGGTTAGGTTGCTTCTGCGCATGTTTCTCCTTGAATAGGGAGTTTATCTCTTCAGCTATCAATCTAAGCCTCTGTTCATGGTAGGGTCCCATATGGTATTTCTCAACCAGTCTCTCAGCAACTCCAAGATACTTCTCAATAGCCCCCCTATGAACTGTCAGGGAGATCTTTCCACCGCACCTCGTGCAGACACCTTTCAAAGGTATTCTGCGAAATTTTGATCCACATCTTGAACATCTGAATTGTTGGCATGCGAAAGCCTTCAGGTTTCCTACCAAGTCTCTCATAAGGTGGGTTGACAAAACCTTCTTTGCAACTTCCCCGGCTCCTACAGTCTCGACGAGGTTTGCTAGATGTAGCTGCTCCTCAATCTTTGCCAACATTGAGGGTAGACGTTTATAGATGCTCTCCAAGTTGCCTGCGTTGATGTTAGATGTATCATGTGTGAAACCTACTTGTAAGTATATTTTTTCACTCTCAAGCCGGTCGCCTATAGTCTCAATTATCTTAGTAACATTCTTTGGGTCAGAGCCCCTCTCAGCCTCAAGGAAAAATTCTAAAGGCATCCTTTCAACAGTCTCTATGTTGTATGCTTGCCTCGCAACTTCGTTGGGGTTCACTGTTAGTGTTAGGAGGAGGGGGGCATCCATCAATCCTCCAATCTTTCTCGGTAGAAAAGACTTTGAAAAGTTTAAGAGAACATCGAGCAGCAGCATGATGGAGTCTTCATCGCCGTCACAGTCGCGTCTCTTCGCCGCATGCCATAGCGGGTGGGCGAAACAGACATTGGCCTTGGTGAATCCAATTATCCTAGCTATAACGCCGACGGATGTATGTGGCGATAAGCCCACGGCTAGGTGACCTATTAGGTCTTCCTTCTTCTTCACATTATAGTATGGTGGAAGATTATAGAATTTCTCCAGAAGTTCATCTAGGAAGGAGGCTACTTTAACGAAATAGTCTGCGCAGCTCTCTGGAATAATTATGTCCTGCATCTCTAATGGGCATAACTGGTTTAAATCTGAAATCTCCATACCATATGCATCCCTACTGTAACCTAGACGAGCCAAATCCTTTAGGGATAGACCGATCTCCGTAGGCTTGAAGTGTGTTAAGGGCGCATTTGTTGCATCAAATCTTATGGTTCCATCTTTGAACATTGAGAGGTCGTATTTTGCACGCAGCAAGCCTTTCTCAAGGGGTTCAGGCTTCCTAGATTCGCTGGTCATTCCACGAACACATTTAACGATCTCAGGAGGATTTGCCATACCTATCCTCTTAGCAGCCAACTCTAAATGGAACCTAATATCTACAGCTCGCCTCTCATATGCTGTGGTTGGAATCTTACATGTTGGACACTCGTCACCGTCGACCTTCCTCCCACATTTTGGGCATGAACGCTCTATCAAGGTGGAGGAGCCGCACCTTGGGCATATGTTCATGTGTGTTGACTCATTGCAGTAGGGGCATACTCTCCTCTCTACATCTATCGATACTACGCCGCTGCCTTTTGCTGCATCGATTATGTTTCTTCTTGGACCGCCAGACAGACCTATTGGGAAGAGACAGTGAACCTTCGGCTTCATCTCCCTACGTTTAGCTTTTTCAGGCCTGCCCATCCTTGCACCTATATAAGTTGGGGCCTTCTCTCTGAGAGGTATTCCAGATGCTTTAGATACATATTCTGTACCGGAAACAGCGTCTCTCGGCGGATTCCATGCTCCCCCAAGACCTAAACATTCATAGACCACTTCTCCCTCAGGAACAATTATTTTAGAGCCTTCAACTATGTGGGGTAAACATATTCTTTCAAGAAGAATTTTGAGTTTGCCATCTAGCCCTTCGAGGATCATGCCTTCGTGACTAATTTTTTTTATAGATCTCGACAGCCCTATCCTCAACAGATCTATCTCTTCTGGAGTGAGGTTGCTCCAGAAGTATGTATATCTTGGATGTAGCGAGATACCTAGGTTTCTTGAAATTTTTAAGGCTTCAGCCGGAGTTGGGAAAGATTCAAGTGGGGATCTTATGAAGGAGCTTAATCTTTCAACATCAATCTCCAATGCTTTAGATCCGCCTCTAACATCCCCGAATCTCTCAAACAATATTTTATTCAGTAGTTCACTCCACCATTCCTCGACGAATCCTGATGGGGCCAACGGCTTATTATTCTCAAGAAATTCTCCGTAAGATACTAGAATATCACCTAGAAAGAGTATGTTTGTTACAGAGTCTTTCATCTTAGCTGCAACCTGGGGGTCATGAACCCTATAGACCGACCCGTCTGCACATTTCACAATGGGAGGTTCTATGGAGTCGACTGCAGTGACAACTCCAGCCTTACCTGGTTTTTCGATGCGTAACTGTGTTCCTGTAGCTATGAAGTCCCGGAGAATGTGCATAGTTGAAGGATGAATTCCGAGGGCGGCTAAACCGGTGTTCCTGCACCTCCCATAACGGAGCCTGAAGCCACCACGAGATGCTGGAAGAGAGAATATCGGCCTCCCACCCACAACATCCTCAAGATACATGAATTCCCTGGCTTCCTCCAAATCCGTCATCTGAGGCTTTATATCCTTCAACCAACTCCATCCAGCTATACCTATCTTCTCAACTATCTTGATGACCTTCTGAGTTCTCCCTATGAGGCCGTCATTTATTACTCGGAGAGCTCCGCCTCGAACCCCATTAGTCTCGATCCTCGGCAGATTCCTGAACGAAACTACTTCAACAGGGTCTGTCTGGACGCCATTCACCTCAACCGGCAGCTTCATGAACACATTGAATAACTCATCATCAGAGACCTTAAACTGGAATCTAGCAACTTCCCTCTCGTATAGTCTAAGCTCCTCCACAAACCTCCTGGCCTCAACCTCCATTGCCTTATACCTATCCAACCCCATAAGACGTTGAATATAGTCGGCGACAACCAATATGAGGGCCATCTCAGTTCCGCCAGCGGATCTTATGGGTCCAGCGAAATAGATCGCCAAATACCTTGTATGGTCAGGATTCGTCTTCACTCTTACACTGGAGATCCCTTGCAGAGGCGCAATAGTTACACCTTCACCTAGAATTGCAAGGGCTGTTCTGAGGGCTTGCTCAGCCGCTTCTTCCTCACCAACTTTACTGAAGGTTTGAGCTATCTCCTCAGCTATCTTGAAAGCCACTTCCTCCCTCGGTATCTTTCTACTGAGATCCCTGATCTTGGCAGCTACGCCTGGGGGTCCCACAGACTTTTCGACACGCTCTGCCAAGTCAATCGCTACTGATGACTCGGGGTGGGGTGCAGGGTCATACCCCAAAGACCTAGCTCTCTCAGCGAGCGAGTAACATTCTTTGAAACGTCTCTCCAACTCAGCTGAATATTTCATATGAGAACCTGATATTCCAGCCAGATCCTTCGACACTCCCAACAGTTAAAATTAGCTTAACCCCCAAATATAGACTGTCCTCGACGTATTCGTGAGGGAATATGATAAGCTACTATGAGGCCTGTAAGGTTCCAACGGTGAATATTGAGGGTGTGCCGGTCCCACGATTGATTCTCGGCCACTTACCGTTCCTAGGCGAATCCTACCAGGGACTTATAAAGAATATGGAATATAAAAGAAGATTCTCTGATATAGGGAACATAGTAGATATTTTGTCTGAGGCTGTGGAGAGATATGGCATAACTGTCATGGGTGCTTCTACTCTTCTCGATGGGGAGGAGGCTAGGAGGCTTTTAGAGGCGATTGAGCAAACATCTAAGCAAACAGGAAAAGATTTAGGATTAATTGTTTGCATGAGAATCCCCCTCCTTGTGAATGGAAATAAGGTAGACGATTATAGACGCTGGTTGACCTACTATCACGTTGAAAAGAAGTATGGAGAGGGTGTCTTACAGAGGTATCTTAATGACCCTATACTTCAAGCAAGGGAGAATTGGAAGTTAAACTTTCTGAAGAGTTTGGAGTCTGCCAAACCATACACGGATGAGTTGAGCAGAATTAATATTGACTATAAGAAAGTAGAACAGGCACTGAATAATTTGAAAAAGTTTAATGTACTTTTCATTGTCTTGGGCTCTGAAACTGATCTTCTAGCTATTGGAGGACGCCTCGACCTCCTTGAAGAATTGAACAGCAGAATCGTCGAGAACTATCGGTATAGATGTCTTGTCGCATCGCATCATGCAGGCTCCACAATACCCATTCTAGAAAAATCAGGAATAAACATCTACGGTTATGTAACTCCAGCAAACAGACTTGGAGTAATGATGTTTCCAACGCAGAGAATTTGTGAAGAGGTTATAAGACATGCAAAATCCCCAATAGTAGCGATAAAACCATTCGCAGGCGGAAGGATTCCCCCTAAATCATCCCTAACATATGTATATAGTGAACTTAATATTCAATGTTGCATGATAGGTGTTGCCTCAAAGGAGGAACTTAAAGAATCGGCTACAATAGCATTGGAGATCCTGCGGCGAGGTAGAGTATGATGAGGTTAGTTGACACCCACGCTCACATAGAGGAGTTGGAGAACGTAGATGCTGTATTGGAGAGAGCTAAAAAGGCCGGGGTCTCCGCAATCATAGCTGTAGGCTCAAACTTCAACTCTAACATGAGAGTCTTGGAATTGTCGCAAAAATATAGGGGCTTCATATATCCAGCAATCGGCATACATCCACTTGAAGTCGAAACTCTCCAAGATAGTTCGATCGGATTCATAGAAAGTAAAATAGATGAATGCGTAGCAGTTGGAGAAGTAGGTTTAGATTATAGATCTGAAATAAATAAATCCTTACAGAAGAAGATCTTTCAAAAAATGTTGATGATTGCGAGGAAACACAGTAAGCCTGTATCACTACATTCAAGAGGAGCTTGGGAGGACGTCCTTTCTTATATGCTTGATCATGGAATCGTTAAGGGGGTTTTTCACTGGTATAGTGGTCCGTTAGAGATCCTGAAGAAAATCCTTGACAGCGGATACTATATCTCTGCAACTCCCGCTGTAGAGTATAGCCCAAAACATAGGGAGGCTATTATGGAGACTCCTATAGACGCTCTCCTATTGGAGACCGACACTCCTGTCAAGTATAGAGGCATTCAAAGCGAACCAAGCCATGTATCGAAGGTGTTGGATTTTGTCGCTAAGATAAAGAATATTTCGGCGAGTGAGTTGGCTGAAGTAACCACTGAGAATTCACATAGTCTCTTCGGCATAGATGATGGGGGTGTATGTTAAAGCCTTGGCTCGTGTCGGATTGTTCGAATTAGCTTTCGCCCTCAGCGTGGTAGGTGCCTTGACCCTCATCTTGATCGCATTGCTACAATTGTTTGGAGTGGCTGATGTGATTATACCGTTCTACTGGCTCATTCCTTACAGGTACATATTTCCGTTGGCTATGGGTTTAAGTGGAGACCTCCTCATAAGCGTCTTTTGTGGCATAGTGGCTTTGGTAAGCTCTAGAAGGATCCATATATTCAAGTGGGCGGTGCTCATGCTCATATCAGGAATAGTGGCGGGGGGTGTTGGGGGAACCTTAATAGTTGTTGGAGGCCTCATAGCCATAATAGCAAGTCTACTAGGCTGATCAAACCTGAAATTTCATTTTCTGATTAAGGCTTTAAGAGTGATTAATAGCAAGATGATAACTAGACCTGCCATGATAAACATCAACGTCAATATTTTGAATACTGTCCTTGCCAGAACTATTGTTATAAGTAATAGGAGTATTATTATCGCGTAGAGCCTCAGAGGATAGCGAGCATTCCCCCTAGACATTCTGAGGAACTCTGGGAGAAAAAGAGCCGCTAAAATTAATGTAATTAACATAACCTCCCAGAGGCCGATCATAACATCCACTCTTTAACAAGAAAATGGTAAAAAGTTTAAATATTTAGATAAATTTCAATATTGTAAATGACTTATTTATGTTATTTACTCACTTTCGGGCTTGACGCGATTACCATAATACTTGTCGGTGAACATGCAATAGATATCGACTATGCTCAATGATGAAGGTACAGTAAATTCTTCTTTGATCTTGCATGAGCCGCACTGCACCACTGCGTTACCCTTACCACTTACCATGGTCACCTTCATAGACTCTTCACCACAAGCTGGACACACAAATATTGTAGGCAACTTCTTCTTAACTATCTTGACTACTCTTCGCCTGCGTCTACCCATGATTCAACCACCATCGTCTTGCCTTTCCTAACAACCTGTTTCATCCCCTCCCTCAATAAACTGGGTGAGCGAACAGTTCTTAAGTCAATCCAAGTTAAATATATTATCATTTTGGAGGGTAAACAGTATGAGATTGAAAGAAGACCTTCTGAAACTAGAAAATCCATTTGAGACCATAGAATGCGTCGAACATTTTCTGCGTGATTATGTTAAGAAGACCTCGGTTGAAGGTTTGGTTCTAGGTATGTCTGGCGGACTTGATTCAAGTGTAGCTGCCGCCCTCTGTTCAAGAGCCTTCAGAGATCCAAGCAAGGTTTTGGGGCTCTGTATGCCTGAGGGAGAAACATACAATGAAAAAAACATTAGAGACGCTGAGAGGGTTGCTGATATGTTTGGGTTAGAGTTTAGGATTATAGATGTAACTCCGATGGTTCAGGTCTTCTGTAAGAGCTTGAATATTGAAAAAGTGAGTAAGGTTGTTCAAGGCAATCTTAAAACTAGAGTTCGGGCAGTGACCTTATACTGGTACTCAAACAGTTTGAATCGCCTCGTCGTGGGTACAACCGATAAGAGCGAACTTATGCTCGGATAGGATATGCACCTTACATGTGCATATCCCCGGAGACTTTACAAAGTTCGGCGACGGGGCATGTGATTTGGAGCCTCTTGCAGACTGTTACAAGACAGTTGTGAAACAACTTGCGGAAGCCCTAGGAATACCCAGCGAGATAATCGCGAAGCCTCCATCACCAGATCTCTGGCCTGACCATCAGGCAAAGGATGAGTTGGGAGCCGATTATGAGTTGCTCGACCTCATTCTGTGGGGTATTGAACATTGGTGGACTCCTGCAGACATAGCAGAGGAACTTGGGATCTCCCAAGATTTTGTGGAAAAGATCTTTGAAAGGTGGAGGTTAAATGAACATAAGAGGCGCCCACCCTTAACACCTAAATTATTCTACAGAACGGTGGGGCATGACTTTCGAATACCTCGGATTTTTGGCAATTGCAACCATGCTAACGGGTTAAGATAGGTTATACTTTATATATCTTGGGGCTGATCATGGTGAGGAATCGCGTAATAGCTATTGCACAGATCACGCCGAGACTCTGCGATAAGTCATACAATTTGAATTTAATGGAGCAAAAAGCTATAGAGGCAAGAAAGAAAAATGTTGAATTTATAATTTTTCCTGAACTATTTCTGACAGGCTATCTCTGCCATGACCTCTTCTACCAGCTGGCTGAAAGTCTAGACGGCGAATCTGTGAGAAGAGTATGCAGTATTGCAAAGCAGAACAGTATGACTGTTATATTTGGTATGCCAACCCAAAGAGATGTGAAAGGAGTGATATACAATTCCTCTGTTATGGTAGGCGAAGATGGAGAAGTCGACTGTTATAATAAGGCTTATCTGCCTACTCACTCAGTCTTTGATGAGAAGAGATACTTCAGACCCGGTTATGAGATTGACTGTTTCAAGAGTAGAGGCTGTAAAGTTGGCTTGACTATTTGCTATGACATATATTTCCCCGAGATCTACCGAGTACTCTCCCTGAAGGGGGCCGAGTTCATAATATGCACCTCAGCCTCACCCTCAATGCGCCGTGAATATTTTGAATTGTTGACAAGAGCAAGAGCTATTGAGAATGGCGTCTTCCTCATCTTTGTGAATAGAGTTGGGATTGAGAATGGTTTGCATTTTTGGGGCGGAAGTCATATTGTTAGTCCAAATGGCAATATTTTGGCAAAAGCTCCATACTATGAAGAGAAACTTCTTATTTTCAATTTAGATTTGAAGGAATTAGAAAGATCTAGACCTTTCATTCCGACTTTGAGGGACATCAGACCTGAAATTTTGGAGACTCAGACCCTTCTTCTCCGAAGCCAACATTTTTGAGAGACTCTTAAATGAGATCACATGATTTATTAGTGATGCATACAAAATTGTATGCATGGATACTGGACATGAAAACCAAGATCTGAATACGTTAGAAGTGGTAAAAAAGACTATAAAAGACACTTTCCAAGACAAAATACTTGAGATATTGCTTAAAAATAGTAATATAACAAGAAAACAATTCGAAACATTTCTTATAGATTCTTTATCTATAAATTTTTTAAAATCAAAATCAAAAGAAAGACCTAAATTAAGAACAGATAAAGAATTATTAACAAGAGGCTCATTCGACAGGACTCTTGCCCAGGCCAGGAGAAACATAACCAAGGCATTATCCACAATTCTGTTACTAGGCTACAGTGGCCTCCTTGAGAATCCTCAACTAGAACCTTTCATAGAAGCGGGTGAACGGTTGAGAGCCCATAATGAATTGTTAAGAAATAGTAGCATAGATGGAAGAGTTGACGTTGATATTTTATCGGAAGAACTGAGAGAGATAGTGACAAGTTTCATCAAAAGGCGAAATGTAAAAATAGAGGAGAAAGTAACGGAGTAATCTTCATGGATTTGCCAGAGAATTTACCGACCCTACACTATACCGCCATTCAAAGGATGAACCTGAACGGGAAAGGAGCCCTCTATTGACAAGTCTCGACAGGTATGTAGATATAGTACTCAATGGAACGTCCTCTCCATAGAGAGCCTTGTATAGTTGCTGCACATCCTTCGAGAGAAAAGTCCTATCAGATAAATGTGACAGAATTAGAGAACGAATCCTCTCGAAACGATTTCCAAACGAGTTTGTCAAGGTGCCCCCACCGGGTAAAGACTTCTCGACGCCGCCCATAAGCTCAATATAGTCAAGAACCTTACCCACCTTCTCTCTTGTAACATGCCCCTCAATAGTCATCGTATGTTTTATTCCTTCTTTATCAAAGAACTCTATCTTAACTCGTCTAGTTGGCAAGAGGGGCACCGATATTCACAGTTCACATGTTAAACTATGATCTGTGAACATCCTTATTTATTTTACCGTACTCGATAACTGCTGTGAACATGTTGAAAATTTTTCATAGGAAAAAATAAAGTTTGCATAGGAAATGGAGGGTTTTATTCATCTTTCACTAAAAGTGAAAGAAAATTACAATGATAAGGAAACATTCGTTATTATTTCACATTAACTAAATAAAAGTTCAGATGTGAATACAGAGGGAGACCCTGATATTTCCACTGGAGATTTCTAAATATAAAGCATGCATATTGTTTAAAACAACATATAGCTACAATTACAAAAATTAACTATAAACGTTTTATATTAACACATACCATTACCGTTTGGATACTATTACTATCACCAAACAAACATCTTCATTCATAGGATGATATCTCCAGTGGAAAAGCAGGGGCGTAGGGCTTTTAAATATCAGTTATCTGTACTGCCTCCTGCGCGGCAGCTAGTCTAGCTACAGGAACCCTGTAAACAGAGCATGAGACGTAATCTAAACCAATCTTACTACAAAATCTTACAGACTCAGGTTCACCACCATGTTCGCCGCAGATACCCACTTTCAAGTCAGGTCTCACCTTTCTTCCTTCTTGAATGGCTATTTGCATGAGTCTTCCAACACCATCCTTATCCAAAGTCTCGAATGGATTGAATTTTAGGATACCTTTATCCAAATATCTTGGCAAGAATTTATTCTCAGCGTCTTCTCGAGAGAATGAAAATGTGCCCTGTGTCAGGTCATTAGTTCCAAATGAAAAGAACTCTGCATATTTAGCTATTTCACCGGCTACTAAGCAGCTTCGAACAACCTCCATCATTGTTCCGAAGCTATACTTTACCTTGACCCCACTCTTCTCCATAACTTCCTGAGCTATGTTATCCAATCTCTGCTTTAAATATTCCAGCTCCGATGCAAGAGCTACTTGAGGAATCATGATTTCAGGTTTAATATCATATCCGTCCTTTATCAACTCAACAGCGGCTTCAAGTATCGCTCTGGTCTGCATCTCATATATTTCAGGGTATGTTATTCCAAGTCTGACACCCCTATGTCCCATCATCGGATTCACTTCAATTAAACTCTTGACCTTCCTCAAAATCTCCTCCTTCTCTGTAGTGTCAAGGTTTTTCGCCTTCATCTCTGTGATTTCAAGCAGGAGACCTTCCAAAGATGGTAGAAATTCGTGTAGAGGTGGGTCTAAAAGTCTCACGGTGACAGGTAAACCATTCATAGCTTTAAAGATCTCTATGAAATCGTTTTTTTGAATTGGTAAAAGCTTTGATAAATATTCCTTCCTCTCCTGTTCACTCTCGGCAAGAATCATCTTTTGAACTATAGGTAACCTATCTACTGCGTTGAACATTCTTTCCGTTCTGCATAGGCCTATTCCTTCAGCGCCGAGCTCTCTTGCCTTTCTAGCATCTTCAGGTGTATCTGCATTCGCCCTAACACCCAACCTTCTCTTCTCATCTGCCCACTTCAAAATCTCTTCAAGCTCTTTCGGAAGTTCAGGTTCCTTGGTAGGTACATTCCCCAGGTATACTGCGCCTGTGCTTCCGTCAATAGTTATTATATCTCCTTCCTTCACCTTGATCCCTGCGACTGTGAAGAGCTTATGTCGGTCATCTATCTTGATCTGTTCACAGCCTGAGACACATGGTTTTCCCATTCCTCTTGCAACTACCGCTGCATGAGAAGTCTTTCCTCCCCTAGATGTCAAGACGCCTTGTGCTGCAAAGAAGCCGTGAATATCGTCAGGCTTAGTCTCCTCTCTGACTAGGATCACTTTCTCCCCTTTTGAACCTAACTCAGCTGCAGTATCGGCGTCGAAGACAACTTTTCCTGAGGCTGCGCCTGGGGAAGCGGCTAAACCTGAAGCGACCGGTTTACCTGAATATTTCGGATCGATGGTTCTATGGAGGAGCTGTTCGAGCTGTTCTGGCCTTACCCTGAGAAGAGCCTCATCTTTGCTTAATATTCCTTCCTTATACATGTCAACCGATGTTTTAATGGTTGCCATGGCATTCATTTTGCCGTTTCTAGTCTGTAGAACATACAGTTTCCCCTTCTCAATAGTGAATTCGAAGTCTTGAACTTCTTTGTAATGTTTCTCAAGAATCTCCCTGACCTTACATAACTCCTTATAACATTCAGGTAGCTCCTTCTCCATCTCAATTATTGGTTTAGGAGTCCTGATTCCTGCGACAACATCCTCTCCTTGGGCGTTTACAAGATATTCCCCGTAGAACACGTTCTCTCCTGTTCCAGGATCCCTTGTGAAGGCGACGCCTGTAGCTGAGTCTATTCCTCTATTTCCAAATACCATGGTTTGAATGGTGACGGCTGTTCCATTGGCCATTTCAGGAGTGATCTTGTTAATTCTCCTATACTCAACAGCCCTCCTACCCATCCAAGAACTGAAAACAGCTTCAATAGCCATTTTGAGCTGTTCATAGGGGGATGTTGGAAATTCTCTTCCAGTATCCCTCTTACATATTTCTTTGAATTCACTGATAAGTTCTTTTAATGCTTCGACCGAGAGGTCCGTATCATACTTTGCACCATACTTTGCCTTCACCTCCTCAAGCTTCTTATCGAATTTCTCTCCATCTGCCTGCATGGCTATTCTGGAGAACATTTGTATTAGACGTCTATAACAGTCGTATGCGAACCGTTCATCTCCAGTCTGCTTGGCAAGGCCGATAACAGTCTCATCGTTGAGGCCGAGATTAAGGATTGTATCCATCATCCCAGGCATAGATAGGGCGGCTCCTGACCTTACGGAGACAAGTAGAGGATTCTTCGGGTCGCCAAACTTCTTTCCAGTCTTTTTCTCTATGTTAGTGATGTGCTCCTTGACCTCATCCATGAGGCCGTCAGGTAGCTTTCTACCATCCTTATAATATTCGAGGCAGACTTCAGTAGTTATTGTGAAGCCGGGGGGGACTGGGAGGCCTATCTTGGTCATTTCGCAGAGTCCTGCACCCTTCCCTCCTAGCAGCCTCTTATTCTTACCGTCACCCTCCTCAAAATCATATATTCTTTTCATGAAACTATTCTACCCGTGTTCTCTTATCGAATCTATCAAGGCACTCAATCGCCATATTTAATCATTATTCCTATGCTTCATAATGTCTTCCAACCCCTCACCGTGATATATATGAATGGCTGGGCAGGATAGAATAGTTTCATGTGTTGGAACATCTATTTTTTCATTGTTTTCTATAGGGTTTGATGTACAGAAATTCTTAATATTTTGGGAGGTTGAGTTGCGGTGGCATTGTTGGAGGACGTGTTTTGCCCAGCTCTGAGGCTCTCGAAGGTATCTTCGAAAGATACCTATCAGGAAGTAAAATATTCTCTAATCGGGAGGTCCTCAGACATGACTACGTCCCCAAGAATCTTCCTCACAGGCAACGTGAGATAGACCGTCTGGGTCGAATATTGGCTCCCGCTCTGGGTCTCTCAAAAGTTTCTAATGTCTTCATATATGGGAAGACTGGGACAGGAAAGACAGCTGTAGTCAAACATGTGTTGGAGAGTCTAGGCCGCAAGGCAAGTGAGTTGGGAGCGAGGCTGAGGCTCTCATATGTCAACTGTAGGCTTGCTGGGACAAATTATAGGGTTCTTGCTGAGATATGTAGGTCTATAGATGTTCAGGTTCCTTTTACAGGATTGGCGGTTGGTGAAATTTTTGACAGGTTCAGGCTTGGAGTGAACAAATCTAGATCATGCCTTATAGTCGTTCTAGACGAGATAGATGCCTTGGTTAAGAGGCGTGAGGAAAACAGTTTACTCTATGAGTTAACTAGAGTGAATGAGAGTTTACGTGGAAACTGGGTTGGTTTAGTGGGAGTCTCTAACGATCTCCGTTTCAAAGAGTATTTGGAGCCTAGAATATTGAGCTGCCTTAGTGAGGAAGAAGTTGTGTTCAGGCCTTACCTAGCCGATGAGCTTTACAATATTTTGCATGCTAGGGCCAGAATTGCTTTCAATGAAGGCCGACTCAAGGACTCAGCTCTAAGACTATGTGCTGCCCTTGCGGCTGGGGAGCACGGTGACGCTCGTAGGGCTTTAGATCTTCTCAGAGTAGCTGGCGAAGTGGCGGAGCGGAGCGGCTCTGAAGAAGTTACTGAGGAGCATGTGAGAATTGCTCAGAGGAAGGTTGAACATGACAGGATAGGCGAAGTGTTGGAATCCCTCCCACTCCATCTTAAACTTGTCTTACTGAGCGTATTCCTCTTCAGCAACTATTCAAGGGAAGACGCCGTGACAGGTGAAATATATACTATATATCAAGAATTATGTGAGGAGGTTAAAGTTGATCCGTTGACCCAGAGAAGAGTTAGTGGCCTCATAAGCGAGATGGATATGATGGGGTTGCTCAACGCTAGAATAGTCAACTTCGGAAGATATGGAAGGACTAAGAAGGTTCGGTTGGGAATATCGGGAAGGTCGATTGTTGAAATTCTCTCGGATGACGGATTGATTAAACCCCTATTCCATTATGTTCCCAAATCGATCAGGAAGAGTAAAAAGGTATTTTAAATTTTTTATTCCTTCTCATGTAGAAAATCCATCATGTTGACTTGCATGTTCTGAAGGTTGAGTATCGGCGCTACTCCTGGTGTGGGGTCGATACCTATCCTCCTCTGATACTCAGTCTGTTCCTGCCATGTTCCACAGTTCACAACAACCGTTCCCCTATACATTGATGTCTTGGCAACATGCACATGGCCTGACTGGAATACATCTGGAGGCTCAGCGATGATGAGTCTATCCCTGCTCTCAGGTGCCAGGGATGTTCTACCTCCATATTCAGGTGCTAAATGTCTGCATTTCAAAAGGTATTCCATAGCCTTCTCAGGCATCTTCATATTGAGATTTGGAACCGTCGCAATAATGTCGTCTAAACTTCTTCCATGATACATCAGGAAATGTATCCCGTGGAGTTTGAATTCAGACGGGTTCCCTAAGTTCCTTACTTCTCTGGCCTCAAGAATTGGCTCAGCAAATTCTTTAGGTATCGCCGGCTGGGGTAAGGCCTGTCTGACAGCGTCGTGATTTCCAGGAATAATTATAACTTCTATGTAATCAGGTATCTGCTCAATATATTGGGCGACAAGCCTGTACTGTTTATATATGTCCGCAACTGCCAGCTCCTCCTCCTGTCTTGGGTAAACGCCTATTCCGTCTACAAGATCCCCTGCGATCAATATGTATTTGATCTTGAAGGCTGCTTCTACATGTCTCTGAGATCCAACCTTACCGTTAAGCCACATTATGAACCTCTCAAAAACATCGTCCCTGAATGTTCTGCTTCCGAAATGTATGTCTGAGATGAGCGCCACATTGATGGGATAGTCTACGCTTACAGGCCTTCTCTCTGGAACATCTGGGAAGAGTATCTCTTCAGCTATGAAGAGGTCACCCCTCCCACGCGAAGCTTCTATTCCAATCACTTGGTCAGGCAAAATAGTTCTTGCAGTATCATATAATTCCCTGTTTCCTCGAGGAACCAACAGGACAGCTGTGTTCTCCAAATCTTCAATATCAAAGAATAATTGTCCTGAACGTTCACGTTTATCCATGACTATGGCGACCATTTTGACTTTATCTCCATACTTCGATTCGAGGGCATCGGTCAGGTCGCCAGCATCTTTAAAGTCTAATCTCTCACGAATAATCTTAGAAAGTCTATTGAACCTATCTTTGAAGTACCTGTTGAAGTCATCTATAGTTCCACTAGACTCAGACTCTTCACTTCCATCTCTGATAAGTTCAAAGTCGCTGTCAACCTCCTTTGCGAGAGGGATCCTCGATCGAGTTTGGACCTTTACCTCCTGAACATAAACCTTCTTAGTAACCCTTTCAAGGGTTTCAATGATCATCGATCTTGTTATGATGAGTGGTTTCGGTATTTGCCTCTCAGCCTCAGCTATAGCTTCATAGATGAGTTTATCAAAATATTCCTCACCATGTAACATTTTTATAAGTTCAAATGCTTCGGCCTCAAGCTGGTAACCTGCCGACGTTAAGGCTTCCATAGCTTCCCTGAGATTGCGGAGTGCTGGACGTTCTTTTTGAGATGGCTGCACTTCAAATCTAGCCTTCTGAACAGTCTGCCTTTATCTTCCTAGTAATGGAAAGAAACAACCTTTTAATTAGTTTATCCGGTTAACCTGCAGATAATGAATTTATTAACATACAGTTAATATGTTCGGAGGCTAAACACCCCACTTCATAGAAAAGTTCAGAAAACCTTTAGGAGGTTTCAACTTGGAGAGCCTATTAGAATTTGCCTTGAATTATGCCGAGAGGCTGGGCTCAACATACGTTGAGGTTAGATGCCGCAGGGATGTAAGCAATACTATTACGATGAAGAATGGTGAGGTTCAATTTTCAGGTTTTCTAAGGGAGTTCGGTGTGGGTGTAAGATTGATTGTTAACGGCAGCCTAGGTTTCGCTTCAACAAATGTGCTCAACCGAAAAAGCATAATCAACATATTGTCTTCAGCATCATCCATGGCAAAAGCCTCAGCCTCAAGTAAACCTATCAGATTCTCAAATGAAACAGTGGCAACGGATAAATGGGAGGTTAAACAGAAAGTTAGATTCGACTCTGTGAGTGTCAAGGATAAAGTCGAACTTCTCTCTGACATAGACAAACTCTTCAGAAGTGGAAATGATGTGAAGTTTCCTTCAAGACTCTTCATCCTAAATGAGGCCCTTACGGAACAGATATTCATGAATAGTGAAGGAGCCGTAATTAGATCGAAGGTTCCAAGAATATCTTTCAGCTATATCTTAACAGCCTACGCTCCTGGAAAAGGTACGGCCCAAAGATTCAATAAGAAAGGTGAGAGTCGAGGTTGGGAGGCTGTAACCTCTTGGAACCTGGATAGACTGGCTTCTGAGGAGGCGAAAATTTTAGGGAGAATATTGACTGAGGGAAAGAAGCCTCCCAAGGGTGAATTTGACATAATTCTTGGGAGTGAAGTTGTTGGAATAATATGTCATGAATCCTGTGGACACCCATTCGAGGCGGATCGAATACTGGGCAGGGAGGCTGCTGCCGCAGGCGAATCATTCGTAAATAGGAGTATGTTAGGGGAGAGGATTGGCAGCGAAAGGGTCACCATTGTAGACGACCCAACAATACCCAACTCTTACGGCTACTACCTATACGATGATGAGGGTGTTAGGGCGTCACGTCGGGAACTCATAAGGAGAGGAGTGATAAACACTTTTCTCCATAATAGGGAGACCGCGGCGGTGATGGGAGTGAAGAGTAACGGAGCAGCCCGCTCAGTATCTTACAGTAGGGAGCCCATAATCAGGATGTCTAACACATACATGGATAGAGGTGAATACAATTTCGAGGAGCTTGTGGAGTCGGTGAGGGAAGGAGTGTACATCAAAAGTTTCATGGAATGGAATATCGACGACAGAAGGTTCAACCAACGTTACGTAGGCTTGGAAGCCTACAGAATAAGGAATGGCGAATTTACAAATCCGATTCGTAACCCTATACTGGAGATAACCACTCCAAGCCTCTTCATGAGTATCGACGCGGTTGGTAGAGAAATATCATTCTCCGCCGCAACCTGTGGAAAAGGGGATCCGATGCAAGGCGCACCTGTATGGACAGGTGGGCCTGAGGTTAGATTGAGAAATGTTAGGTTGGGAGGGTCCTGAATGGAGCCGGTTGATTTCGCCTCCTTCGCAGTTAATACTGGTATAAGAGGAGGGGCTGAAGACGTAGCTGCAACTTGTATACGTGAAGATGTGAAGATGGTAAGATTCTCCAATAGTAAGGTAACTGTGAATCAAGCTTGGCATTCATCGATACTCAACATAATGGTTGCTGTTAGAAAGAGAGTTGCAATAGGCAGCATCGAAGATCTTTCCAGAGGATCAGTCAAAAAGTCAATAGAATATCTCCTAAAGACCGCCAAGATCACACCGCCTAAGAGAGACTATGTCAGACTGCCTAAAGGTCCATTCGAATATAATGCAACTCAAAAGCTCCCTCCACCTCCTGAAGGCTCCACTATGATCAAATATGTGGAGGATGCGATAGAGGGTGCCCTTTCAAAAGGGGCGGAGAGAGTCGCCGGAACCTTCCTATATAGAAAAGTGGAGACAGGCATCGCAACTTCAGCAGGAGCATCGGGCTACGATAGTCTGTCATCTTTCGAAATCTCTGTGAGGGCATTCTCAGATGAGGAATCTTCAGGCCACGCCAACTCATGCGCGAGGAATGAGAAAGATTTCCATCCCGCTCAGGCTGGAGAGGAGGCGGCGGAGATAGCTGTCAAGGCAGCCAACCCGGTTCAAGGAGAAGCAGGGTTATATGATGTAGTCTTAGGACCCAACGTATTCGCAAACCTAGTCAACGACGTAGTGAACGCAGCCTCGGCCTTCAATGTTGATGCAGGTCTCTCTTTCATGGTAAACAGACTGGGTGAGAGAATAGCCTCTGGGAGCCTTACTATCATAGATGATGGAACACTGAGTGACGGTTTGAACTCAAGGGCTTTCGACGATGAGGGCGTACCAACCAGAAGGACCATAATAGTGGATAGAGGAATTCTCAAAAGTTACCTCCATAATTCTTCGACTGCAAAAAAGTATAGGTGTTCCACCACTGGGAACGCAGGTTGGATAGTGCCTCAGCCCTGGAACATTGTCGTGGAGGCAGGTAAGCTCAGTGAAGAGAGAATATTGCGGGAACTGGACGACGGCCTATATGTGACAAATAACTGGTATACTAGGTTTCATGATTATCGTAGAGGAGACTTCTCCACAGTATGTAGAGACGGCCTATTCAGAGTCAAAGGTGGGGAGATCGTGCAGTCGCTTAAAGGGCTGAGGATCAGTGGCAACCTCCCCAAAATTTTGAGAAACATAGTTGCTTTATCCAGTGAGAGAAGGTGGGTTAAATGGTGGGAGGTCGACGTTCCAACATTGACCCCACACATTCTGGTGAGAGACGTCCCCTTCACCCGCTCAACAAAGTGATCAATATAAAATTTCAGGATACTGTTAGGCGCCGGGGAGGGGACTTGAACCCCTGCTCTCCTCAAAGGAGAACCGGATATGTCGGCTCAAGACTCTCGAGTCCGGCGCATTGGCCCAGACCACTGTTTTGCCACTCTGCCACCCCGGCTAGGAGAGAATTGTCCCTTGAAATAGTTAAACCTCTTGGCTATTATAGACATATCTCACCTACCGTTGCGTCATTCAACCTTATTATGTCCTGTACCTTCAATTCGAGGAGCCTATTACGTGATCCCCCACCGCAATAGACCGTATCATAGTCTAGAAGGGTCTTGTCCAAGAGAACCCTCATCTTCTCTTTATGGCCTACTGAAGGTGTTCCCCCAGGCGGGTATCCACTTATCTTCTCAGCCTGATCGAAAGCGACCAGCCTCAAATGTTTTACACCAAGAATCTTAGCGGCTTTCTCAAGATCCACTTTCCTATCTCCTGGAACAATCAAAAGCACATGCCTCCCATCATCGGTTACTGAAACCAAATTTTTCGTAACTCTTCTAAGCTCCACTCCAGTGGCTTTCGCCGCATCTGAAGTATGTATCGTCTCAGCCTTCTGGATGAATCGATGCCAAACATTGTTCCGAATAAGATACTCGTCAAGATTCAAATGTATGTATCTCCAGAGACAGATCCTTAAAATATTCAGGTCTAAAAAAGTTTGGGAGTTACGGTTCGCTACTCCACAACCATTTTAATTCTCGGTTTGTCCCCGTACTCCCATGATAGTTCAGGCCTAGCCCTCTCTTCTTGTCTTGGATATTCATATCTGCCCTTATCTATGTCTGTAGGCCACTCGAATCTTCCACCCCACTTCATGATGAAGGTCTTGAGTTTCGGATACTTCATTCTGACTATGGCTTCGAGTTCAGCGGGGTCTCCCTCGGTGATAGCCCAGTTATCGTAATGCATCGGAATCAGAACTTTAGCCCTCAATTGGTTTGCTACCCTTGCAGCGTCGGCGAAAGACATCTTATCTGTGAAGCTGGGTGGACTATTGCCGCAGTTGATCAACGCTATATCTATCTTATTCTCGTAGCCTACCCTGAAGTAATAGTCGTGGTATGAGGAGTCGCCTGCATGATATATGTTTCCTGAAGGGGTTTCCACGAGATAGTTCAAGGCAACCTCATCGATAGTCTTTCCAGGTTTAACCTCTCCCCCTCTGAGGGCGCAGAAATCTGTTGATTTAGTAGCTTTTATGGCGGCGTCTTTTACGTCATATCTGTCCCCAGGCTTCATTTGCAGGATTCTTTCTTTCGGAGCCCCATACATGGCGAACATTTTACATGAGGCAGGTGGACCTATGAACATACACTTAGTATTCTTGATCAAAGGTTTTATCGTGTATATGTCACAGTGATCGCTGTGTGGATGGGTTGAGAGTAGAGCATCGACCTTTGTGAAAGCCCAGGGATCAATTACATGCGGGTTGCACCTCAACCATTCTTGGCGTTCAGCTCCATTCATTCGCGTAGGTCCAGCCCCGCCCTCATAAGTTATGTATACGGAGGGGCCGCTATAGTTGTCTATGAGAATATTTGCGTCCCCAGGTGTCTTGATGTAGAAGGAGCATGCTCCGAACCACCATAGTACGAGCTTACCCTTCTCAACTTTCTCAGCCTCTATCTGCCTGTTAAGGTATGTCCCCCACTCAGGAAACACTTCCCGAAGCCACGTATCCCTATCCATAGGCCTATCCTGTTCAAGATCGTTTGCGAAATGTATACCTATATCGTACCTCTTCAAGACATTCTCACCAGTAACCAATTCCCATATTCAAAATAAATGTCTTACCAATGATAGGTAAGAGAAACTTCGGCCTCAACGACCCTTTCAAGATATCCAAGACAACAGTCGGATAGGCTTGAAGGTTTAAATCATCCTTTTGTATTTTACCGGAGAGCTGCGCAGCGACTAGAGGCCACTCAAAAATTCTCTGAATACGGCGTCGAGAATATCCAAGCCTGAATCGACGGTCTCACGGCTTATGGTCAATGGAGGGGAGATTATGATCGTTGAACCTGACCTCCTCAATGCAATTCCACGCTTAAAAGCCATAATCATAATCTTCTCAGCCTCATCATAGGCGGGTATCTTTGTCTTTCTATTCTTAACGAGCTCCATGCCAACCATCAATCCGCACCCTCTCACGTCACCTATCAACTCATATTTTTCCATCATATCCTTGAGCCTGCGAAGAACATAGCTGCCCTGCTTTACAGCATTACCGAGCAGATTCTCCTCCTTTATGATCTCGATGACAGTCAAGGCTGCAGCGCAGCTCAACGGGTTTCCGCCAAATATGCTTGAGTGAGTTTCAGGCTCCCAATCCATAATTTCACTTCTACATATGGTGGCTCCTAGAGGTAGGCCTGAGGCTAATCCTCCAGCAGCACATATGACGTCCGGTGTAACATTCCACTCTTCAATCCCAAACCATCTTCCTATCCTTCCGACGCCTGTTTCAGACTCATCGTCAACCATGGCGAAACCCCCTTCATCAGCTATCTTTCTGAGTCTCCCAAAATATTCCGGTGGAGGTACGATGCACCCTTCAGCTTGGATCGGCTCAAAGAACACTGCGGCGACGTCTTCAGGTGCAACAACCCTTCCCAAAACATACTCATCGACATATCCTAAGCATATGTAGGAACATTCAGGGAAGGTTTCGTCGAATGGACACCTGTAACAGTATGGGTAGGGTATATGTACGGTGTTTGGAAGCAGAGGCATGAGATGCCTCCTCTGTACAGGTGCATGTGTAGAGAGGGTCAATGAGCCTAAAGTCTCACCGTGCCAAGCGTTCACGTAGGATAGGAGGATGGGTCTCCTGTAATGCCAGCGAACGAGCTTTATAGATGCCTCAACAGCTTCTGTTCCAGAGTTGCTGAGGAAGACACGTTTCCCGAAAGATCCTGGGGTAAGATTGCATAGATCCTCAGCAAGCCTAACCGCAACTTCATAATAGAAAGCCTTCTGTGAATAATGTGAAAACTTATCGATCTGCTCCTTGACGGCCTCAACCACCCTAGGGTGCGAGTGGCCCACATTCAGACATGAGAGGCCTGAATTGAAATCTATATATTCGTTCCCATCCACATCTCTGACTATGCAATCTCTTCCAGACTCTATGGCCAGCGGGTAGAGTCTCCTCAGTGAGGGTGAGAGATACTTCTCATCATAAAATAGGATCCTCCTAGCCTTGGGTCCAGGTGGAGTCACCAATATTTTTGGAGAGCCCATAATCCTTCTAGGAAAGGCTTAGAGATAATAAGGTTACACTAATCTCCAGACTTCTTTGAGAGGGTTATCTCAATCGTCGATATGGATTTTTCCCTACCGTTGCGCCGTCTAATGTCTTCCGAGCCTATGTCTACCGATTTAACGGTCAACTCCTTCAAGAAGGCTCTCCTCAACATTCCTACGGTGTCGACGGCCTTTGGTATGGTTCTTCCTCTGGCTCTGACAGTAACCTCCTCCAAGCCTGAGTTGAATAGGGTGACGCAAGCTACAACGTAGTTTATCAACGGTTTCCTACCAACCCTGACAAGATTGCCTCCAGATGAAGCCATAAATATAACTCCGTGAACCTGCCAGCCCACTAATAGTTTATGGGTCATAGTAAGATTAAGCTTCCCTTTTATAGATTGGGAGCCTAATCTATAAATGGGGAATCACCGAGGTTTGGCGGCTCGATGGTTGAGATAGGGTGGTGTAGAGGTTTCACGGTGAGGGCGGATGGAGTCCAACTGATATTTGATCCAGACTCATCCAGCATTGTTGGAGGCGACTCCTATGTGTTTGTCTCCCATGCGCATGCCGACCATGTCGCAGGTTTGAGAAGCCGAGCGCGGAAATATTCGACTGTTGAGACAAAGAATATTTTTGAAGGCTTGAACGGCAGATCTCCAGTAAACTTTCATGAGGTGAGATTTAAAGAGCCTATAAGGATTGGGGAGGTTGAAGTCACCCCTATAAATGCAGGTCACATGTTAGGGTCAGCTCAATTCCTAGTATCTATGCCCAACCTCACCGTTCTATACACTGGAGACATCAATTGTGTAGACACCTTGACAACAAGGAACGCGGAGAATATTGAATGTGACATTCTCGTCATGGAGGCTACTTATGGAGATCCAACTTTTATCTTCCCAAGCAGGGAAGAAACTTACGCTGAGGTTGTGAAATGGACCATAGGCCAGGTAAAGAAAGGATTGACACCTGTCTTCAATGTTTATGCTGCTGGGAAAGCCCAAGAGCTTGTGAGGCTTTTCAACCTATATACGAATCTTGTAGTCGCCACCGATAGTAAGATTGCGAAGGTTAACAGAGCTTATTCGGAGGGTGGCTTGAAACTCAAATATGAAGAGGCGGATCCCCAGGAGATAGATGGGGAGCTCGTATATTTGACATCTCAGCCGAACCTGCCTTTAAAAGGAAGGTATGTGAGGGCCCTGGCGACCGGTTGGGCTTTGAAGATGGGCTTGAGAAGAACAGCGGCTTTCCCCCTCAGCAGCCACGCTGACTTTAACCAGCTCCTACAATTCGTCAAGGGTTGTGGGGCTAAGGTTGTTTACACCTTCACAGGCTACACTGCAACCTTCACGGATTTCGTTGAGAGAAAGCTTGGATTAAGGAGTAGGCCTTTACCGGCCCTATCTCAGAAGAGTCTCCTCGACTTTTACTAGGTTCATTTGACGGTAAAGTATGCGATGAGGCTTGCGGCGATCAGACATGCAGCCATTATTATGATGAATTCAGGTCTTAGCTTCAGTCCAGCTGTCTCTTCTTCAAAGAAGCGTAGAAGCCCTGCACTCGCAGCAGGCATGGGTGCTTCACGTCGCCTCTTCTTAACCCTTCCACTCAAGAAGCTCCACCTTTCCACATGTGTATCTTCTCTTTCCCTTTTAAACCTAGATCATGCCCTAAGCGATGTTTAACCATGAGCCTTCGAAGGTCGTCAGAGGATCACTGGCCTACGCTGCTGATGAGCCTCAATATTTCTGTTATCTTTAGCAAAATGTTAATTAAGTATTTACATATGTTTGTAAATGTTTAAGTTACTGAGTTTAACCATGCTTTTTAGGCTCGACATGCTATAAACATGCTGGGGCTGGAGAATGGGAGACTTACTTGCAAAAGACATAATGATAAAGGACGTCTACACGATAAAAGTAGGCAGCAAAGTTGCCTTGGCCAGGCTGAAGATGATGCGGCACGGCGTAGGAGGCCTACCCGTAGTCGACGATAAAGGCACCCTTCTAGGGATGATCACCCAAAGGGACATCGACTTGGCCGGATCCGATGTTTCACATTTGGCTGTTGAAGATCTTATGACAACCAAACTCTTTAAGGGAAATGAGAAGACAACCCTGAGGGAGATAGTTGAGATAATGGTGAAGACAGGCATACAGAGGATCCCGATAGTCGACGATGAGGGTAAGTTGATCGGTCTAGTAACCCAGACATCAGTCATCAAACATGCCTTAGCCTACAGTCTGATATAGTTGGAAGATCCTCTCCCCTCAATTATTCATAAATAGATGGGTGGCATCAAAATTAATTGTGGTAGAGATGAGGGAAGAAGTCAGATGGTTTATTGAACATAGGATCAGGAGGACATGCGAATCCTTAGAGAGGAATGGGTTCAAAGCAGTCTATGTTGGGACGAGGGAAGAGGCCCTCAAGGAGGCCTTGAGGATGATTCCTGAGGGAGCCAGAGTAGGTGTAGGAGGCTCAGTCACAGTTCGAGAGGTCGGCCTCGTAGATGAGCTTCGTAGAAGGGGTAACGAAGTCTTTGAGACCTGGAGAAGATTGACGCCTGAGGAAGATCTTGAGATCAGAAGGAAACACCTTACATGCGACGTCTTCGTAAGCAGCAGCAACGCCGTCACTGAAGATGGAAAACTGGTCAATATAGATGGGACCGGAAACAGGGTTGCAGCAATGATCTTTGGGCCGCCAAAAGTGGTCATCATAGCAGGTGTCAACAAGATTGTCAGAGATGTTGAGGAGGGGATCAGGAGGATCAGAGAAGTTGCTACTCCAATGAATGTGAAGAGGATGGGTGGATCAACCCCATGCACCCAGAGAGTATGCGACTTGGAGAGATGCGAACCGCCGAATAGACACTGCCACGTCATCACAATAATGGAGAAGAGACCCACGAAGACAGATATATCAGTGATTCTTGTAGGTGAACCGCTAGGGTTCTAAGTCAACTGTTAGTAAAAATTTCTTCTAGACTTCTTCACGTAAGACTCGTCTAGAATACCTGCTTGGAAAAGGTTGACCAATGAATTGCCGCTGGCCTCACCGCTGAGCTTACCTAAGGAGTCTTTTATGTGACGCCACTTCAGCTTCGTCAAACCACTCTTAGAATTATATATGACACCTAAAACATTAGAAACCCTTGTGAACTGGATGTCTCTGATGCTGCCCAAGGTCTCCTTGTCCTCAGCCTCAACATACATAGTCCCCTTCTCCCTAGGCCTCTCAGGAAAGACCTTGCTGTCGCGGAGAAACTCCTCAGGAATAAAGGAGCTGCATGTGCTGAGGATCAGGAACCTTCTAACATCTTCAAGGTTGCAGACAACCTCAATTCTCAAACCGGTGCACCTGAAGAGCCGTAATTAAAAGTTTTGGCTGAACTGACAGTAAAGGTTTCCGAAAGGAACCATCACTTCTTTGCCTCCGATATTTGAAATCAACAGTTTAACCATATACAGTTGTTTATACAATCATGTATAAACTCTTAATCTACACGTGTAATGGAACTAAAATCTATTTAACGGTGAAGAAGGAATCTGAATATGTCGGTGGATGAAAACAAAAATGGAGGCTATGGGGAGCCTGCCAGACATGGGGTTCCAGCAAAGATTAGGAAACGTGACGGCCGCATAGTAGACTTCGACCAGGAAAAAATAACCGCTGCAATATTCAAGGCAGCCGAGTCTGTAGGGGGCCGAGACAAGACTCTCGCCAAACAACTCTCAGATAAGGTTGTGGAGATTCTCAGCCGCAGATTTGGAAGAGAGAAGACTCCTACAGTCGAGGAGGTTCAGGATATAGTTGAGAAAGTTCTGATTGAGAACGGCCACGCAAAGACTGCGAAGGCCTACATCCTATACAGGCAGAGGAGGAGGGATGTGAGGGAGTCGAGAACCATGCTTCTCGACGCTGAGTTGGATAAGAGGCTGACACCGAACGCAATAAGCGTATTGGAGAGGAGATATTTGAGGAGGGACGAGAAGGGCCGCATAATAGAGACGCCGGCAGGCCTATTCAGAAGGGTGGCTGAAGCAGTCGCCCAAGCAGACCTAATATATAATCCTGAAGCTGACGTGAAAAAGACCAGGGAAGAATTCTACAGGATCATGACCAACCTGGAGTTTCTTCCAAACTCCCCCACCCTCATGAACGCTGGAACCCCCCTAGGCCAACTCTCAGCATGCTTCGTCTTACCGGTTGAGGACTCTATGGAGAGCATATTCGACGCGGTGAAGCAGACAGCCCTCATACATAAGTCAGGAGGGGGTACAGGATTCTCATTCTCGAGGTTGAGGCCAAAGAACGACGTCGTCAAATCGACGGGAGGCATTGCGTCGGGACCAGTATCGTTCATGCGCGTATTCGACGCGGCTACCGAGGTGATAAAGCAGGGTGGGAAGCGTCGAGGAGCAAACATGGCCATACTCAGGGTTGACCATCCCGACATTCTAGAGTTCATAAAGGCGAAGGACGATAACACCCAACTGAACAACTTCAACATCTCAGTAGGTTTGACTGAAGAGTTTATGAGGGCGGTCATGAAGGGTACTGATTACCAGCTTATAAATCCGAGGACGAAGGAGGCTGTCAGAAGCCTACCGGCGAGGGACGTATTCAAACTTATGGTCCGCCAAGCATGGAAGAACGGTGAACCTGGAATAGTCTTTCTCGACAGGTTGAACAGGGACAACCCAACCCCCAAACTTGGTGAGATAGAGAGTACAAACCCATGCGGTGAGCAGCCACTCCTACCATACGAGTCATGCAACCTAGGCTCAGTAAACCTATCAAAGATGGTGGTGGACGGCCAGATAGACTATGATAAACTCTCAAGAACAGTGAAGTTGGCAGTCCACTTCCTAGACAACGTAATCGACGTGAACCAGTACCCTCTGAAAGAGATTGAGGAGATGACTAAAGGAAATAGGAAGATAGGTTTAGGTGTGATGGGCTTCGCAGACATGCTCATACAGCTTGGAATACCGTACAATTCAGAGAGGGCGGTGGCGACGGCTGAGAAGGTTATGTCATTCATTTCAGATGAGGCTATTAAAGCTTCAAGAGAACTGGCGAATGAGAGGGGGGCCTTCCCAAACTTCAAAGGCAGCATATATGACGTTGCAGGTGAGCCTCCCAGAAGAAACGCCACAACAACCACAATAGCACCTACAGGAACATTGAGCATAATAGCAGGCTGCTCAAGCGGCATCGAACCTATCTTCGCAATATCCTACATTAGAAACGTGATGGATAACACTGAGCTCATGGAGGTTCACCCCCTCTTCGAGAAAATAGCTTACGAGAGAGGATTCTACAGTGAAGAGTTGATGAGGAGGATCAGCGAGGAAGGGTCTGTTCAAAACATCCCCCAAGTACCTGAAGATGTCAAGAGAATATTCGTCACAGCCCATGACATAACCCCTGAATGGCACGTCAGAATCCAAGCGGCGTTCCAGAAATATACAGACAACGCAGTCTCGAAGACAGTAAATTTTCCAAGCGACGCAACACCTGAAGACGTCGAGACAGTGTACATGTTAGCATACCAACTGGGATGTAAAGGCGTAACAATATATAGAGACTCAAGCAGGGAACAGCAAGTCCTACAAATAGGGAGGAGAAGAGAAGAAGTGAAGATTGCGGCATCACCTTTACTTGAAGATGAAAAAAGTCGCAGTTTAACGTCTTAAAAACATTGATGATCTTCATTTTTCTCCTTTTTCGAGAAACTTCCATTTAAGGGAATAAAGTCTCATGAAGCGAAGTCTTAAATATAATACGTGTTCTATAGGAGCGGGATGAGCAATGTCAGAAAAGACATCTAGAAGAGATTTCGTAAAGACCGCAGCTGCGGGGATCGTCGGCTTCGGTGTGGGAGCAGGCGTCGGGTATGGAGCTTCACAGATGATGGCGCCGCCAACCGGAGTTGCCCCAACAGTCACAAAGACTGTGGAGTTAGGAAAAACTCCTAAAGGCGTTCCGAAGGAGCCGATAAAGATCGGAATAGTCTCATGGTTCACCGGAGCCTCAACGATGGTTGGAGAGGCATGTTATGGTGGAGCAAGATTCGCAGCAGACGAGATAAATAAAGCCGGCGGAATCCTAGGGAGAAAAATAGAAGTTCTGAAACGTGACGCAGGTACTCCAGAAGTTACAGTAGACGCTGTCAGAAGATTTGTGCTGGAAGATAAAGTTGATCTAATGGGTGGGGACATAGGCGGCTCAAATGCGAACGCAATAACAACACATGTAGAACAGTTGAAGACCCCGTTTTTCCTACAGTGTTCAACAACCGTGAAAATGGTTGAAGAGCTGGATCCGAACCCAGTATACCTGTTCAGATCAGGAGAACAGAACCTAGCTGAACCCAACGTCGCCGCGCAGATTATTGCAAGAGAATTTCCAAACGCCAAGAGAATTGCTGGAATAAACCCAGACTATGTTTACGGTCGTGAGGCCATGATGTATACGATGAAAGCACTGAATAAGTTGGCGCCACATATGGAGAGTGTATTAGAGACTTGGCCTCCACTAGGTGCCACAGACTTCTCGTCACACATAACCGCTGTACTAGACGCTAAACCTGACGTAGTCATAACGGCATGCTGGGGAGGAGACTTCGTCACTTTTGCCAAACAGGCAACTGCCTATGGACTATTCCAGAAGACGAATGTAGTATCGATCCTAGGCTCCATGGCATTAAACTCACTCACTAAAGACATAGTGCCTCCAGGAGTATGGATGTTACAGAGAGACTACTATTTCGAGGCGCCTCCACACAACTTATATCCGCTGAATAAATGGTTTGTAGAGGAGTATAGAAAGAGAGAAAAGAAGTTCCCAGAATTTGATGTGATGCAGATATTCTCAGCCATATTCGCCTACAAACAGGCTGTAGAAAGAGTCTACGCAGCTACCGGAAGCTATCCTGAGAACGAGGAGATTTGCAGAGCGATCCAGAATTCTCAAGTTGTCAGTCCAGCCGGACACAGGGCCATCACGAGCGATGGGCAATTCATAAATCCTCTACCGTATGGAAAGACATGGCATGACCCGAAATATCCTATAACCACAATTGATCCGAAGACGCTTGGATTCATAATGCCTGAATATGTCTACAATCCTAAATCATTGCCGCCGGTTCTGAAGTATCCTCTGGGTACTGGAATGAAATACTCCGACTGGATAGCGTCTTGGTGAACAACCATTCCCCCCATTTTTTATGATAAAATATTGGAACCACTGTGAGGCGTAAATGGATCCTGAGACAGTTGTTATAATAATTCTTAACGGCATGTTCTATGCCCTCTCACTATTCCTTATTACTATAGGTTTGAATATTCTATATAGTTTCATGAGGGTGCTCAACATTGCTCACGGCGGACTCTACGCCACCGGGGCGTTCTTGACTTGGGCCTTAATGAATGCGGCGGCTAAAGCAGGCTACCCCATCTACATATTATGGTTATGTATACCTGCAGGAGCTTTCCTAGTAGGCCTCATAGGTTTAGTTATTGAACCCTTACTCTTCAAGAGGCTGTATAGGCTGCGCGAGGAGTATTCACTCTTAGCCACATTCGGCTTAATGCTGGTCTTTGACGATTCTTTGAGAATGATTTTCGGGGGGTCTCCTCTTTCAGCAAATCAACTCTACAATTGGATGGGAACATTGACAATACTCGGTAAGGCTTACCCATCATATAATTTTGTGATATATGCCTTCGCCATAGCAGTAGCTCTAGGTCTATGGATATTCTTTTTCAAAACTAAGATGGGGCGCATATTGAGGGGAACAGCGCAAGATAGGGAGATGAGCACATGTCTCGGTGTAAACGTATCCATCCTATACACTGAAACATTCTTCCTAGCAGTATTTATAGCTGGTTTAGGAGGTGCAATATATCTTCCAGCAACGAATGCTTACTCAGGCATGGGGTTCGAACCTATAGTTCTATCGTTCGCAGTGATGATAATAGGAGGTTTAGGCAGCCTAAAAGGTGCCTTAGTTGCTGCGTCTATGATCGGATTGGTAAGAGCTTTTGGAATAGCTCTCATACCTGAACTTGAATTGGCAGTCGTATTCCTAATACTGATTATGACTCTTATTTTTAGACCTAGAGGACTGTTCGGCAAGAAATTTACAAGGGAAGAGAAGTGAAATGAAACCTAAGTATATTATCGCCATAATAGTTGGGGTTCTCCTAGCCTCTATACTGCCACCTGTACTTCCAGCATACTACACCTACGTCCTCTCAGTAACCATGTGTTTCGCAATATATGCACTAGGATACAACATTCTCTTCGGTCGGACAGGCTTACTCTCCTTCGGCCACGCACTGTATCTGGGTGTAGGAGCCTACACAGTGGCGGCTCTGATGAGGCCTGAACTTGGTCCATACCGCGTATTCTCCATGGAATTACTATTAGCAGCTGCTATCGTAACCTCCGCTATAGTAGGATTAGGAGTTGGAGCCCTCTGCATAAGATACACCAGAATATTCTTCGGCCTCATCAACCTAGGATTTGTGATGCTGTGGCACGCCCTCCTCCTTAAACTGTACCATATCACTGGAGGAACAGACGGTCTGCCTGTTTATATCCCCTCAACTCTAGGTATAACATTTCCATATGAGATCTTCAGAACCTTCGCATTCTACTATTATATTCTAGCTATTTTTGTAATCTTAACATATGTGATGTGGCGTATCTACAATTCTCCATTCGGTCTTGCCCTCAAGGCAATAAGGGAAAACGGAGTTAGAGCGGAGTTTATTGGAATACCGGTGGGCAGATACAGGCTAGCAGCTTACGTCATATCCGCTATCTACGGTGGAGTTGGAGGCGCCTTATGGGCTCCTCTAAGTGGCCAAGTATCACCAGACATCTCGACATGGCTTACGTCAGGTGACGTTGTGATGATGAATGTGCTAGGTGGAATGTTTAATTTCGCAGGCCCCATAGTCGGAGCATTCATATTCTATAATCTAAAAATTCAGATAATGCACTTCACAACATACTGGTCATTCATCCTAGGTTTGTCAGCAATATTCTTCGTATTAGTATTTCCAGGAGGTATTATGGGATGGCTATCGACAAAAGTGAGAAGATTTTACGGACAGAAGGCCTGAAGAAATATTTCGGCGAGGTCAAGGCAGTAGACGACGTCAATTTGGAAGTGAGTGAAGGGGAGATACTGTCGATTATAGGACCCAACGGCTCAGGGAAGACAACACTCCTAAACTTGATCAGCAACATGATCGAACCAGACTCAGGGAAGGTATTCTTCTACGGCAGGAATGTTACGAAGTGGCCTCCAAGCAAACTGGCTAAGATGGGGTTGGTACGGAGCTTCCAAATAGTGAACCTGTTCGACGGGATGACGGTTATGGAGAATCTCAAAGCCGCAGTAGCCTCAAACCTGGGCAGAACCCATAGGCCCTTCTCAAACTTGAATAAAGATGAAGAGATTACAAGGAGGAGCCTCGAGATACTGAGAATTTTCAAGCTTTCAGAGAAAGCTGAAACATTGGCAGGCGATGTGCCACATGGAGACAGGAAAGTCCTAGACGTAGCACTGTGTTTTGCACTCAACCCGAAACTCATACTTTTGGATGAACCTACGAGCGGGGTCAGCACATCAGAGAAGAAGCCGGTAATGCAACGAATAGAGGAAGCCGTTAGGAAAGAAGGAGTAACCGCCGTCATAGTTGAACATGACATGGACATAGTATTCGGATACTCCAACAGAGTGATCGCCATGCATGAAGGAAAGATTCTCGCTGAAGGAAAGCCTGAGGAGATAAAAGAGAATGAGCAGGTTAGAAAAATAGTGACGGGGGAAATCTAGATGGCGCTGCTTGAACTCGACAGAGTAAACACCTTCATAGGAGCAGTCCAAGTATTGCGCGACGTATCCATGAAAGTGGATAAAGGAGAGATAGTGTGCTTGGTTGGAAGAAACGGAGCAGGCAAAACAAGCACAATAAAGACAATAATGGGATTATTGAGGCCGAAATCAGGCACTATAAAATTCAAAGATGAGGATATAACTGATCTCCCACCATACAAGAGGGCGAGACTAGGTATAGGACTGGCGCCAGACTACAGGGGAATATTCACAGACCTTACAGTTGAGGAGAACCTCCAATTTCCGAAATGGGTTATTAAAAGAACTGGAAACCAATCCGGATCCGACATTGAGAAAGAAGTACATAGAATATTTCCTGAACTTGACAGGCTCAGGAAGAGGGAAGGACTTGTTTTGAGCGGTGGGGAGGGAAAGATGGTTGCCACCGCAAGGGCATTGATGTTGAACCCTACACTATTGCTTCTAGACGAGCCTTTAGAAGGTTTGGCTCCAATCGTACTTGTAAGATTTGCTGAGCGAATAAAGAAAATAAGGGAGTCTCTAGGAATCGCTATACTTTTAGCTGAATCCAATATTGCAAATGCGTCAAAAGTCTCTGACAGAATATATGTGGTTGAGAGAGGAGA